>OBYP01000041.1_pt1 | contig 179695 bp, 155 predicted proteins | sample 1501461 | NCBI WGS metagenome assembly OBYP01 (sample SAMEA2580201, study PRJEB22360) | human gut metagenome | biome: human gut; feature: human-associated habitat; material: faeces | place: Denmark | collected 2008/2010 | reverse complement strand
GCAATGGCACGATACACGCTGGCAGTAGACAGACGATATCGAAAGGATGGAAAGGCAGAAACAGATTTTATTTCCTGTGTTACCTTTGGGAAGAATGCTGAGTTTGCAGAAAAATATCTGAAAAAAGGTTTGAAGATTTTAGTAAGCGGGCGGATCCAGACAGGAAGCTATGTGAATCAGGAGGGGAATAAAGTTTATGCCACCAACGTGATTGTAGAAGAACATTATTTCGCAGAAGGGAAGAAACTGTCAGGATCAGAAAAGAAAGAAGATACCGATCCAGATGGATTTATGAATCTTCCAGACGGAGAAGAACTTCCGTTTGAGTAAGAATAACTCGGATGCTGAAAGCAGAAGAGCGCACTTATATACCTTAAAAGGTATGTGCGTCCTACGGAAGTAGCATCTTTCTGAAGGGGAATTCCGAAAGTATTTGCGGATGATCCATCCGAAGAAGGGTTCCCCTTCCGGCAGAAATGCCTATCCCGTAACAGAGAAAATTGAAGAGTTTAAAAAGGAGAAAAAGAACGATATGGCGAAGAAGAAAACATTTCAGGAATATACGCAGGAAGCACTTCTTGAGATTGAAAAAACAGAAGCTGCATTGAAACAGGCAAAGCTTGAGAAGGAACAGGCAGAGCATAGGATCCAGAGATCCTTGAATTATCTGGATACACAGAAAAAGAAAAAACGAAAGGCACGAACCCATCTGTTGATTCAGAAAGGAGCAGCCATAGAAGCAATCTGTAAAGATACCAAATATCTGACCGAGGCGGAATTTTATCAGCTGATGGATGAACTTCTTCATGATCCCGCTTGTAAGTTTTGTGATGTCGTTCATGAAATGGTTCGTGGACGGGCGGAAACTGCAGAAGCGAAGGAACGAGAATTCGCAGAAGAGGAAGCACTATTAAAGGCAATGCAACGAGGTGAACTGCCACAGGGAGATGAGTAAGATGGGATGTTATCACTTTCATCTGAATCAATTATCCAGAGGAAAAGGGCAGTCTGCCATTGCCAGTGCTGCTTATCGAGCCGGTACAAAACTGGAATGTACGTATTATGGAGAAGTAAGTGATTATACGAGAAAAGGCGGTGTGGTATTAGCGGAGATTCATCTTCCCAAACAGGCTCCGGAGAGATTCAAAGACAGGGAGACCCTTTGGAATGAGGTGGAATGGATCGAAGGGAATAAGAAAGCACAGCTGGCACACAGCTTTGATATTGCCTTGATGAATGAGTTTTCCATGGAAGAAAATATTGAGCTTGCAAGAAGATTCGTAGAAGAACAGTTAGTCGCAAGAGGGATGATTGCAGATCTGGCAATCCATGATCCGAAGAAGGCAAAGGATAAAATCCCCAATCCTCATATGCACATCATGGTGCCCATTCGTCCTTTACAGGAAGATGGTACCTGGGGACAAAAGCAAAAAAAGGTTCCAGTACTGACACCGGATGGACAGCCGGTTTTGAATCAGAAAGGACAACCGGTATTTCGGGCGGTACATACAACGGATTGGAGTAGGAAAGAAACCTTGGAAGAATTGAGAAGTGCCTGGGCGAAGATGTGTAACGAACTGTATGAAGAAAAAGGACTTACAGAAAGAGTCGATGCCAGGTCTTATGAGGAACGGGGGATTGATAAGATCCCGATGGTGCATGAAGGACCGAATGTACAGGCAATGGAAGCAAGAGGGATTTCAACCGCACTGGGAAGTTTAAACCGACTCATCCGAGCCTTAAATGATATGAAAGAACGGGCAAAGAATCTTCTTCAATGGTCCTTGTTTCGAGAAAGCCAACTGATGGAACGGATGGTGTTCTTACATCAGCCAACCTTAGCGGATTATCTGAGAAACTATTGTGATAAGAGAAATGCAGTTGCAGAATCCTACGCTTATGGAACACAAAAGGCGAAGAATACAAATCTGAAACAATTTGCAGAGACGATCCGCTTTCTGGAAGAGCAGGATGTGAGAACCCCAGAACAGCTGACGGAGAAAATCCAGGAATTAGATATACAGCTGAATGAGGTGAGTCAGCGGTTGAATCAACAACTGTCTGCTCTGAGAAGTGTCAACAGCAATCTTTATGCAATGAAAGAGTATTTTGAAACAAGACCTGTTTATCTGGAATTAAAGAAGAAATATTTTGGCAGGGAAAAATTCAAAGAGGAACATAAGAAGGAACTTAGCGGATATTATCGTTCGGAAAGAATCTTAAAAGAAAATCTAGACCCAAGTGGGAAGATCCCGGAAGGACAATGGAAACGAGAAGCCGCTCGTTTATCAGAAGAGATAGCTGCTTTACGAAAAGAAGATAAACGGATCCATGCGATGTTACGAAAGTATGAGGGAATCAAAAATCATGTGGAGGCTTTGATGGCAGAGGAAGGAGAAGGTGTCTCTCTTCCGGAAACAAACAAGCGGGAGCAATCCACAGAAACAAAAGAAGCAGTGAGAACCATGAAACGAAAGAAGAAACATCATGGAATGGAATTATAGGAGGGATTTTAGAAGATGGAAGAATATACAAGAGAACAGATCCAAAGAGCAGATGATACCGATTTATATGTTTTTCTTTCTGGGAGAGGAGAACAGTTCAAACGATGTGGAAAGGAATACCGGTGGTTACGACATGACAGTGTGATGATCAACAAGAGCGAATGGTATCGTTTTAGTCAGAATAAAGGCGGTCATGCCATTGATTTTATGAAAGAATTCTATGGCCTTTCTTTTGCAGAGGCAGTCAAAGAATTATTAGGAGAAGAGGGAGTTGGAGAAACCAACAGAAGAACGGCCAAGGAAGATGCAGGCAGACAGAAGGTCTGCCCCATCCCCTTGCCTGGATTGGAATTGCCAGAAAGAAATGAAAGCTGTGAGATTGCAAGGAAGTATCTCATTGAGCAGAGGAAACTATCGGAATGGCTGATAGATCAGATGATTGCAAAGGGGGATATTTATGAAAGTAAAAACTATCACAATGTGGTATTCGTTGGAAGAGACAAAGAACAGAATCCCAGATATGCAGCTATGCGGGGAACTGATGAGAAACGATATCGTGGGGAAGCAAAAGGTTCAGAAAAAATCTATGGATTTGGCCATATAGGAACGAATGAAAAGCTGTTCGTGTTTGAATCTCCCATTGATCTTCTGTCTTATATTACTGCAGTTCCGGAAGAATGGGAAAAGCATAGTTATATTTCCCTGGGAGGATTGAGTGAAAAAGCAATGAAACAGGTCTATATGGAGCATAAAAACATTAGGTCTATCTATTTATGCCTGGATAATGATGAGCCTGGAAATGAGAGATGCAGGCAATTTGTTTCTATGATTCCAGAGGAACTTTGTGTATTTCGTTTAGAGCCAGCCAAAAAAGATTGGAATGAATGTCTAGTTGCAGGACTGCCTGTAAAAGAAATGGCAAAACAAATCTGCTTGCGAGACAACAGGGAAAATCTGATTCCAGTCACCAAGATGTCAGAGGTTGAGGAAACGGTGGTCCAGTGGCTATGGTATCCGTTTATTCCCTTTGGAAAGGTTACTTTGATCCAGGGGAATCCGGGAAAAGGAAAAACATGGCTTGCAATGGCAATCGCCGCATACTGTACCAACGGAAAAGAACTTCCCAATGCACTTCCCATAGAACCCTTTAATGTATTGTATCAAACAGCAGAGGATGGGATTGCAGATACTATTAAGCCTAGATTAGCAAAATGTGGTGCAGATATGACAAGGGTGCGATTTATCAATGAAGATGAAAAACAGCTTTCTATGACGGACGATCGGATTGAAAAAGCCATCCGCCAGAACAATGTACGCCTCATGATCATGGATCCCATACAAGCTTATCTGGGAGCCAATGTGGATATGAACCGGGCAAATGAGATCCGTCCTTTATTTCGACATCTCAGCACGATTGCAGAGAGAACTGGATGTGCCATTGTTCTCATTGGACATTTGAATAAGTCATCGGGAAGTCAGAGCGATTACCGTTCCCTGGGATCCATTGATATCGCAGCGGCAGTACGAAGCATCTTATTTGTAGAAAAGGTGGAAAAAGAGAAGGAACAGGATATCCGAGTAGTATATCAGCAAAAGGATTCTCTTGCTAAGAAGGAAAATCCGGTAGCGTTTTCTTTAGGAGAAGAAGGCTTAAAATGGTTAGGAGAATACGATATATCCATTGAAGATCTGCTGATGGGAAAAGCAGGAACGAAAAAGGAAACGAAACTGGAAAAGGCACAGAAGCTGATCCTGGAGTTATTAACCAAACGGAAAGTAATGTGTTTAGAAGAATTAGAGGCAGAACTACTAGCCTATGGGATTTCTTCCAGAACAGGAAGAGATGCAAGAAAGCAGCTGGAAAACAGAGTGAGCTACGATTGGTGTCAGGGAAGAAAAACAGTTGCGTTAATCACAGAATAAAAGATGACATTGGCAAAAAACTACTTTGGCATTGGCAGTCTTTATAGATACCTTTGCCAGCCGCCAATGTCAAAAACAAAGATAATAGAAGGAGGCATACAAATGACAAGTTATGATATACCTTATTGGAAGAAGTATACATTATCTATTGAAGAGGCAGCATCCTATTTTCGTATTGGAGAAGGAAAGCTTCGTAAGTTAGTCAGTGACAATCCAAATGCAGAGTATTTACTTTGGAATGGGAATCGTGTACAGATAAAACGAACAAGATTTGAAAAATTTATTGATACACTCAGTGCGATATAAAATGAAATTTAAAAGAAGGAGGTGTTCGAATTAGGGGTTACATGATATACTAACAATATCATGTTGCGTCCCCTTGGAGGTAGGATATGATTTCAAAGAGACGTGATGATAAAGGCAGAGTTCTCCAGCAAGGAGAATGGCAGGAACCAAGTGGACGTTACCGCTATAAATATACAGATTCACTTGGTAAGCGTAAAATATTATATAGTTGGAGATTGACAGAAGCAGATAAGATGCCGGAAGGTAAACGGGCAGATCTTTCTCTCAGGGAAAAAGAAAGAAAAGTTCAGTCCTTACAGATGCAAGGGATTACAGGAAGTAACATTACAGTGATTGAACTTGTGGAACGATATCTTTCCCTGAAAACAGGAGTAAAGCATAATACATTAGCGAATTACAAATTTGTGGTGAATGTATTGAAAAAGGAAGAATTTGCGTATAAGAAAGTGGATGATGTGAAACTCTCTGATGCAAAGATTTTTCTGATCAAACTACAGAGAGATGGTAGAGGATATAGTTCCATTCATTCCATCAGAGGTGTTTTAAGACCTGCTTTTCAGATGGCTGTGGATGATGACTTGATTCTAAAAAATCCATTTGGATTTGAATTAGGTACAGTACTTGTTAATGACAGTCAGAAAAGACAAGCTGTTTCTCTGGAAGATGAAGCAAAATTTCTCGAGTTTGTAAAGAATGATCCACATTATAATCAGTATTATGATGCATTTTATATCTTATTCAAGACAGGTCTTAGAATATCTGAATTTTGTGGGCTTACTGTAAAAGACTTGGACTTTAAAGAAGATATTATCAATGTGAATCATCAGTTGCAAAGAACTCGAGAAATGAAGTATATCATCGTATCTACAAAGACAACAAGTGGTACTCGGTTACTTCCAATGGAAGCGGATGTAAAAGAAGCATTTCTTCGAATCTTGAAGAATAGAAAGAAACCAAAACGTGAGCCGATGGTGGATGGATATGGAGGGTTTCTGTTTCTGGACAAGAATGGAAGGCCAATGGTTGCACTTCACTGGGAAAAGTACATGCAGCATGCAAGAGAAAAATATAATCGTGAGCATTTGTTGCAATTGCCGCCAATTACTCCTCATGTATGCAGGCATACTTATTGTACCAATATGGCCAATTCAGGGATGAACCCAAAGACACTGCAATATCTGATGGGACATTCAGATATATCTGTAACACTCAATATTTATACGCACACCGGCTATGATGATGCAAAGAAAGAACTTGCCAGATTAAAAGAAGCAAGGGATGAACTGGAAAAGAAAAAGTTTGTAACCCAAAAACATGCACAAATTACTCATGTAAGCCTTATTTCATAAAGGATTTGGGAATTTAAAAATAACCCATTTGTACCACAAATGCCCGAAAAAACATGAGAAAATACAAGAATTTATAAGAAAAAGAACCTTTCAAGAAAAAATTGCACAAAGGCTGAAAAGCCAGTATTTATAAGGCTTTGAGAGGATATGAGGAGATAAAATGGAGAAAATAAAGGTACTATTTATTTGCCACGGCAATATCTGCCGCAGCACCATGTCCCAGTTTGTCTTCCAGGACATGATCAACCAAAAAGGTCTCACTGACCAGTTTTACATTAATTCAGCGGCTACCAGCCGGGAGGAAATCGGAAATGGTCCCCATTATGGGACGGTAAATAAGATGAAACAGGTTGGAATTCCGGTTCTTCCACACAGGGCGGTTCAGATGACAAAAAAGGATTACCGGGAGTATGATTATCTGATTGGCATGGACGAGGCCAATATCCGAAATATGATGCGGATTGCAGGCGGCGATCCGGAGGGGAAGATTCATATGCTGCTTGATTACAGTGATTCACCAAGAGCCATTGCGGATCCATGGTATACAGGAAATTTTGATATCACATATGATGATGTTGTGGAAGGATGTACTGCTTTTTTTAATTATCTGGAGGAAAGTGGCAGTATTTTTTGATTGAAATAGTGCGAAATCAATCATGTGCGGAGAGTGAGGACTGTTGTATTATGGTACAGGCCGCTGAGGTCTGTCAGAGAATATAATAAAATAGTTATTTGGTACTTCCGGAGGGAGAATTTGTCGATGAAAAATTCTTTACATCCGCCAGCATTGCTTATATACTGATAGCAGAGCAGCTCTTTTGGGAATCAAATCCCAGTCTATTTTCTTAGCTGTAAAGGAGTAACATCAAACAGTACATATATAGAGGCTGCAGAGTGTACATATAAGAGCAAGCAGCTTCTATAGATAGGCTGTAACAGGGATTAGAAATAAAAATTTTATGTAATTTTCCCAATGTGCTTATTTACAGTTCTTAAAACGTAATCAGGCCTAAGTGGTCTTATTACCGTATCTAATCAATTTCATGGGTGTTTCGCCCGGGCTAACAGGAAAGAATGAGGAGTATAAATGCAGGAAGGTTATGAATGTTTCATAGAGGACTTTCGCCAGAGGCTTCTGGAGGCAACAGGATTTGGAGCAGACAGAATTTATTATAAGAAAAAGGAAGAGTATCCGGTTACACCGGGGGACCGATTGTTTATAAAGCGGAGGGAAGCCGGAGAGATTGCGGAGATCTGTGCTTTGTATATTTCAGATCTTTATGAAGAATATTGTCAGGGAGCAGAGATAGATGAGCTTCTCGGTGATGTTATGAAACGGCTGGAAAGTTTTTCGAGAACAGACATTGCTAAAAATGTTAAACTTCTGAATGATTATGAAAAGATAAAAAAAGAACTTTTTATCAGGCTTGTAAATGTACAGAGGAATAAAAGTGATCTGGAAGACGCTGTGTGCAGAGTCCTGGGAGATATTGCAATGGTTCTCTATGTGAAAATGGGAGAAATGGAACATTATATGACCAGTATGAAAATTAAGCGGCATATGATAAAACACTGGAACAGGGACGAGGATAAGATATTTGAAGAAGCTCTTTTGAATACGTATTTTATTTCTCCGCCAAGAATTTACTGCTGGGAAAAAATGATTTTTGACCCAAGATATGACGGGGAAAATTTTATGAATATACTTGCTGATTATCCCATCAGAAAGGATGCAATAGGAAATTGCCTGAGTACGGTAAGAAGGACAAATGGTGCAGTTGCAGTTTTTCTTCCGGGAGTAGCGGAGCGGCTGGCAAATCTTTTTCAGGGAAGCTTTTATCTGGTGTTTACCAGTATACATGAGGTGATGATTCATAATGCAGCAACTGCAAAACCGGAGGATCTTCGCAGAGTTCTGGAGGATACCGTAAGGGATACCACGCCGGAAGAGGATTTCCTGACACTTAATATTTATTTTTATGACAGGGATACAGGTCAGTTCAGCCTCTGTCAGACACAGGAGGCAGAAGAAGTCTGATATTTTAGAACGGCAGGGAAAATGCACTGGTTCTGATGAAAAGATAACGCAGGGGAAAAGTATGCATATACTGTCATAAAAGGAATATCAGGGGGAAACACCTTTGGCATATAAAATTGTACTTGACGCAGGACACGGCGGAGGTGATCCGGGAGCTGTTTATCAGGGAAGACAGGAGAAAGATGATACGCTCACACTCACCATGGCTGTAGGAGAAATTCTGGAAAGAAACGGGATTGATGTGGTGTATACCAGAACTGAAGATATATATCAGACTCCGTTTGAAAAAGCAAAACTTGCAAATGAATCCGGGGCAGATTATTTTATTTCTTTTCACAGAAACAGCAGTCCAAGAGATAATCAGTATCAGGGCGCTGAGGTTCTGGTATATGACCGCAGTGGAATAAAATATGAGATGGCTGAAAATATACTTGGAGCGTTGGGGGAGGTTGGATTCCGTGAGATAGGTGTTAAGGAACGTCCCGGTCTGGTGGTGTTAAGGCGCACAAAAATGCCTGCACTTCTGGTCGAAGCAGGATTTTTGAATACGGATTCAGATAACGAGCTTTTTGACCAGCAGTTTGATGATACGGCAGATGCCATAGCCGGAGCGATACTTGGTACACTGACGGGAGAAACGATAGAAGATCCTCTTTATTATCGTGTTCAGACAGGAATTTTCAGAAACCGGGAAAATGCAGACAGAATGCTGTATCAGCTGATGGAACAGGGATATCCGTCTTTTATCCTAGAGGAAAACGGTCTTTATAAAGTGCAGACGGGTGCTTTTCAGCAGATAGGAAATGCAGTGGATATGGAACAGAGATTGCGCGATGCAGGATATAGTACTATAATTGTAACAAAATAAATGTTAAGGTTCATTTTGTTTATAGCAAGGGGGTGTAATTTATTCCGGCATGCTTGTGAATAAGATGAGCTTTGACAAGGAATTTTCAGTTTTTTGCTATAAATGAGCAAATATCGAATTTTGCACAATAGAATCCGTAACACACAGACATAAAGGGGATATTAAGCTTTATATGTGCATCTTATAAAGACAAATTCGTGATGATTTTGTGTACTTTTTCAAATTTGCTCATTCATAGTTTTTTGTAAATTACGGTCAGATACCTGGTGTGTTCGTAAAGTATAAACATGACAAAATAAATATTACAAACGAACAAATGATAAATTTTGTACAATATAGTTTTTAATGAGTAAACACTGAAATTTTGCATAAAAAATTGTAATGTACAGATATAAAGGAAGTGTCAGAGTTTATATGGGAATTATACAGAGATAAACAGATGGACCCTTATTTGATTTTAGAAAATGTACATTTACAGAAGAGTACGTGAGGAAGAGGAAAGATAAACTATATAAAGATAAACGGAAGAGTTTTTGCAGAATTTCCGGAAAGTAAATTGATAGATAAAAACCTTGGAGTGGGAGGAGAGTACAAATGACAGAGTATGAGAAATTTTTGCAGGAATTGGAAACATTTATTTTTGTGGAAAATAAACCGGAGAAAGTGGATATTATTTTTGTTCCGGGAAATGGATATCCGCAGATGGCAGAGCAGGCAGCTATATTATATAAGGAAGGGATTGCTTCCTGCATTCTTCCAAGTGGAAGATATAGTGTTACACTGGGAAAATTTGTGGGGGTTCAGGCAAAATCTGATAAATACTATGAAGATTATCATACAGAATGGGACTTTCTGAAAGATGTTCTTGTAAAAAACGGAGTAAAGGAAAATGATATTTTAAAAGAAGATCGTGCTACTTTTACCTGGGAAAATGCAAAATATTCCAGAATGGTTACAGACAGTAACGAAATATCTGTAAAAAAAGCTATTATATGCTGCAAAACCTATCATGCCAGAAGGGCACTGATGTATTATCAGAAGGCATACCCGGAAACTGAATTTCTGGTATGTCCTTCTGACGTGGATGGAATCAATCGCAGAAACTGGAAAAATACAGAAGAAGGAATTCTGGCAGTCACAGGGGAGGCTACAAGAATCATAAACCAGTTTTCTTTGATGATGGAGTAGGGAAAAAGGACTGAGTTATATCAGGTTTTTTCTGCATAGCAGTCGGAAACTATATGTAGAATTTATAAAGACTAAATATCGAATTTTACACAATAAAATCAGTAATATACGGATATAAAAAATATTAAGTTCTATATGTGCATCTTACAAAGAAAGATTTGTAATGAGTTTGTGCTCTTTTTTTATTAATTTGCTCATTTATAGTTTATAGCCTGCAAATAAAAAGTAATTGATTTTATGTCAAGTACTTTATATAGCAGAATCAGGTATGTGCAAGAGAAAAATTCTATTTGTGCAAGACTAAATTCTGTCGCGGATACAGTGTGGAATTTAAGTTTATAGTTTGCCTCATTTTATAACGCATTTTATAACACTGAAAAAATTATATTTTAGGGGTGTCGAAAAAAACAGAACTATGATATAATACCTATGTCGTAATGTGAAATATTCTGTTACGAAATATTTACAAAAACATAAAAATCTGATATATTAAAAATGAATGAAAACAGGAAATCTGTTACAAACAGATTTTGATTATTATATAGATAAAACTAATGATTATATATTGATGTTGATAATAGATGAGGTGTAATAATGAAAAAAAATAACGGTAAGAGAAATGTACAGTTTTTGGCAGCAGCGGCGTTAACAGCAGCTTTAATGGCAGGGCAGATTCAGCCGGCAGCAGTTTACGGAAGTGAAAACATTCAGGTCAGCAGCCTGATTCCGGATAATGTGACTGTGGAACAGCCGGTACCCCTTTCTGAGATTTCTCTTCCATCCAGTGAATATGGTACTTTATCCTGGGCAGACGAGTCAAGTGTGCCGTCAGAACGCGTACAGTCTTACGATGTTGTTTTTCGTCCCTATAATGCAGCAGATCTTTCAAAAATCTCAGGCTGGGACGGAAGCTCTGATGTGATCTACAGCAGTGTGAGAGTAGTAGTGAGCGGTATTGAAGAAAATGAATCCCAGGAAGAGGAATGGTCTGAGGAGAATAATGGAGAAGCTTCCGAGGATCAGAATGACAGCCAGTGGGAAGAAGAAAACAGCGGCACGGGAGAGAATGACAGTCAGGAATCAGAAGATCACAGCACTGGATCCACAGACGAAGATGCTGGAGAGTCCAAGCCAGATGGACAGGAAAATGACGGAACAGAGGAGGATTCTCAGCAGAACAGTAATGGTGATTCTGCAGACAAAGGCAACAATGAATCTAGCGGAAACAGCCAGACAGAGGGCAGCCAGCAGGATGGAGACAGCGATTCTGCAGAAGAGAATAACAGCCAGGAATCGGAGGATCAGAATGCCGGTTCTAAGGATGAAGATGCCAGTGACTCCAATGGAAACGGTGAGACAGAAGAGGAGTCACAGCAGGATGGAGACAGCAATCCTGCAGAAGGAGAATCTCAGGATAATGCCGGAGATAAAGAGGACATGCCGGAAGCAGGGGAAAAACCGGAGCCAACTGTAACTCCGGAGGCAACTGTGACTCCGGAAGTATCAGTGACACCGGAACCAACTGTAACCCCGGAAGCAGATAAGGATAATATTTTTGAACAGGAAGATCAGAAAGACCAGCGTCCGTCAGATCTGGAAGAAAATCTTACAGAAGAAGAAAAGGAAGAGTTGGCTGCTGCAAATCATACCAGCAACGGGATTTCTGTGTCTGGAATCAATCTGCCATGGTATGTTCAGTTCAGAGCAACCAGCGGAGAGGATTACCAGTTTACAAATGAAAACGAGGCCAATCTGTTTAAATCCTATGAATTTGAGCTTTGGGATCTGAGAAACAATACAGAATATGAAATTCCGGACGGAGAGTATATCAGTGTGACAGTTCCGGTAAAAGCAGGTTATACATACACTATTGAGCATCTTCTGGACAGTGGGGCAATGGAAACGATTGTTCCCAGTGTGGAAGGAAGCACTATGGTATTCAGCACCCATTCTTTCAGCCCCTTTGGTATTGCAGGAAGTAAACCGCTTGTAGGAGGAGAAATTCAGGAAGATGGATACGGGGATTTAGTACCGGTTGCAACAGTAACACCTACCGCTTCTGCAGGAGTAACAGCAGTTCCGGAAAAGGATGACAGCAGCAGTGTACAGAAGCCACAGGATGACAGTAAGGATTCTGATAAACAGACAAATACATCAGAGGACAGCAGTAAAGAAGCTGAAGAAAATGATGGCAGTTCCAAATCTGCGGTGAATACAGGAGACAACACAATGATCGCACCTTTTATAATTCTGGGTGTGGTAGCTATTGTGGTAGTAGGCGTGATTATTTACTTCAGAAAGAAAAAATAAATTATAGTAAGGCATAAGAAAAAAGCCCCCCCATATAATGTTATGGGGAGGGCTTTTTTATGAAAACAAAAACTGTTTTAAGATCATTGTTTCTTGCATATGGCCTGACAGGCGTCTGCCTTCTGCTTCTGGCATTCCTGGCATTTCAGTTTGATCTGGGACTGGCGCCGGTATCAGCGGGAATTGTGGCAGTGTATGTAATCTCCTGTCTGGCAGGGGGCTTTATGGCAGGAAAAATCATGCGAAAGGATAAATGTTTTTGGGGGATTTTAGTAGGTCTTGCATATTTTATACTTCTTGTTTTGGTATCCTTTGCCGCAGAAGGAAAGTGGGATATGTCTTTTCAGCATTTGCTGACTACTTTTTGTATGTGCCTGGGCGGAGGGGCTCTTGGAGGCATGCTTGCATAACCTAAAAAAAGACTTTTATTTGAGAGAATTTTATGCTATACTATGCCCAGACAATTATATATACATAAGGAGGATATACAATGGAGCATATCAAAACATTAAATACAAAAAATCTGCAGAACACAGTTAAAAAAGGTGGATGTGGTGAGTGCCAGACTTCCTGCCAGTCAGCATGTAAAACTTCCTGTACTGTAGGAAATCAGAGCTGCGAGCATAAATAAGGCGGAGTTCAGGGAAGTCAGTTAAGCAGCGGGTGAGTCCGCTGCTTATTCTTTTTATTTACCGGGAAAGCAGTGTATTTTGTACTAATTTCCCTAGTAAATAAAATATTCTGCGGGAATGTAACCGGATGCACGAGGAATATAAGCGTTCATGGCTGTCTGCATCTGGCCAGAAAAGCAGAGTAAGTCTCTCAGGGATTGAGAGATTTAGGGCGTTCCAAGCGGCTCCGTCCGCTTTGTTCGCAGAAAAGTGTTTTATAAACTGTAAATGAAAAAGAGTGCAAAACTCAGTATTTACTCATTTATGGTTGAACAGATAAAAGTGTACAGAAAGCAGACAGATATGCTTGAAATAAAAAAGCGGATCTAGGAGGCTGAGTGTACAGTCCCTGAGAATATAAGAGGACAGGGAACCTGCAGAAAAAGTTCACCTGACTTCTGAAGTGAGTTCAGGACAGATGAAATCTGTCCTGGATTTTTCAGGTATAATTTACAGGAAAGGATTTCAAAAAAATGAGTCTGATTCACAGATACCAGAGCAATGGATATAATATTGTTCTTGACATTAACAGTGGATGTATTCACCTGGTAGACCTTGTAACCTATGAGGTCCTGCCATGCATGGAGAACGAGCTGTCAACAGAAGAAATCGTGGAAAGGCTGAAAGACAGATTCAGCCCGGAGGAGATCAGAACTTCTGTTTCGGAATGTGAAAAGCTGAAAGAAGAAGGAATGCTTTTTACCAGAGATATTTATGAAAGTGCAATTGATGAGTTTTCAAAAAACAGCCGTCCGGTTGTAAAAGCACTTTGTCTGCATATTGCCCATGACTGTAATCTTGCCTGCCGCTACTGTTTTGCGGAGGAGGGAGAATATCATGGAAGAAGAGCCCTGATGTCCTTTGAGGTTGGAAAAAAGGCCCTGGATTTTCTGATTGCCAATTCCGGCTCCAGAAGAAACCTGGAGGTGGATTTTTTTGGCGGCGAGCCGCTGATGAACTGGCAGGTGGTAAAAGATCTGGTGAAATATGGAAGAGAGCAGGAAAAGCTTCATAATAAGAAATTCCGCTTTACACTTACAACCAACGGCGTTCTTCTTGATGATGAGGTAATGGAATTCTGCAATCGCGAAATGTCCAATGTTGTTCTCAGTGTAGACGGCCGTAAAGAGGTACACGACTATATGAGACCGTTCCGCAAGGGCGCCGGAAGCTATGATCTGATCATGCCGAAATTCCAGAAATTTGCGGAATCCAGAAATCAGGACAACTATTATGTAAGAGGAACTTTTACTCACCATAATCTTGATTTTTCAAAGGATGTTCTTCATCTTGCGGATCTTGGATTTAAACAGATCTCTGTTGAACCGGTAGTGGCTCCGGATGAAGAAGAGTATGCGATCCGCAAAGAAGATATTCCTCAGATTCTGGATGAATACGATGCGCTTGCAAAAGACATGATCAAACGGGAAAAAGAAGGAAAAGGCTTTAATTTCTTCCATTTTATGATTGATCTTACAGGCGGTCCCTGTGTGTATAAGCGTCTTTCCGGATGCGGTTCAGGAACAGAGTACCTGGCAGTGACTCCGTGGGGAGATTTTTATCCCTGTCATCAGTTTGTGGGTGAAGAAGAATTCCTGATGGGTAATGTTGATGAGGGAATTACCAGACCCCAGATCCGTGAAGAGTTTAAGGGCTGTAATGTTTATACAAAGGATGACTGCAAGGACTGTTTTGCCAGATTTTACTGCAGCGGAGGCTGTGCAGCCAACGCATATCATTTCCAGAAGGATGTAAAGGGCAGCTATGAGATCGGATGCGAGCTTCAGAGAAAGCGTGTGGAGTGCGCGATCATGATCAAGGCTGCGCTTGCAGAATAAGTGTTTATAAAAAATGTCCGACAGTCACTGACGGACGGAAGGGCTGCAAATGAGAAGCAGGTTATCGGCTTTTTATGCGGATGAGAAGTCCGGGAAAGGAAGCAGGAATACCTGTTGCTTTATCACTATGCAGCTTAAGAAACAGGATGGATAATCCCTTACTGGCTGTAAGGGATATTACCCATAAATACATTGTGGTAGAAGGGAAGAACAATGAAGAAAAAAAGAGGAGTCATTGTACTGGTCCTGACTGCGATCATTACGGTTTTTCTGTGCTATACTGCAGCTGTCGGCCTGGGTCCGACAGGAACCGGAGCGGCAAAAAATATTAAAACCGGTCTTGATCTGTCAGGCGGTGTAAGTATTACTTACGAGGCAAAAGATAAAAACCCAAGCAAGGAAGATATGTCAGATACTGTTTATAAAATGCAGAAGCGTGTGGAACAGTACAGTACTGAGGCGCAGGCATATCAGGAAGGCGACAACCGTATTACAGTGGAAATTCCCGGTGTAACAGATGCGGACAAGATCCTCAATGATCTTGGAAAACCGGGCTCTCTGTGTTTTATTGAACAGACAGACAAGGATGGAAATCAGAACTTTGTTGCCGGTGAAAAAAATTACGAACTCACAAGAAGTCTTGATGAGATCAGAGAAGCCGGTTCTGTAGTTTTGGAAGGTACGGATGTTGCGGACGCAGAAGGCGGTACTTACCAGAATGAAAACGGAGCAAGAGAATATGCGGTAAGCCTGAAGCTTACAAAAGAAGGCAAAAAGAAATTTGCCGAGGCAACAGAGGCAAATGTAGGAAAGCAGATTGCAATTGTGTATGACAACGCTGTTTTAAGCGCACCTACGGTACAGGAAGCCATTACAGGCGGACAGGCAGAGATTAATGGAATGGATGGGGTAGAGGAGGCGCAGAACCTTGCGTCCTATATCCGTATCGGTTCCCTGAGCCTGGAACTGGAAGAACTGCGTTCCAGTGTAGTTGCAGCGCAGCTGGGAGAAGAAGCGATCACTACAAGTGTAGTTGCAGGAGCAATCGGTCTTGTGATCGTGATCCTGTTTATGATCTTTGCATACAGAATCCCCGGTCTGGTGGCAGCAATCGCTTTGATCCTTTATACTGCGATCGAGCTGATCACTCTGAATGCTTTTGACATTACACTGACACTTCCCGGTATTGCCGGTATCATCCTGGGTATTGGTATGGCTGTGGATGCCAACGTTATTATCTATGCCCGTATCCGTGAGGAAATCGCATCAGGTTCTTCTGTAAGAACAGCCATCAAGTCCGGATTCAGCAAAGCGTTTTCTGCCATTATTGACGGTAATGTTACAACTCTGATCGCGGCGCTGGTACTGATGTGGATGGGCTCCGGAACAGTAAAAGGATTTGCCTATACACTGGCGCTGGGTATTGTAGTATCCATGTTCACGGCGCTGGTCGTATCAAGACTGATCGTAAATGCTCTGTATGCGGTAGGTATTCAGGATGAAAAATTCTACGGAAGAGCAAAGAAGAGAAAATGCATCAATTTTGTTGGAAAGAAAAATATTTTCTTTATTATTTCTCTGATTCTGATTCTTGTGGGACCGGTATCCATGATGATCCATCAGAAAACAGATGGAAGCATTCTGAATTACAGTCTGGAATTTTCCGGCGGAACTGCAACTACAGTTACCTTTAATGAGGATATGGATATTAAACAGATCGACTCAGAGGTAACACCTGTTGTAGAAAAGGTAACAGGAGATAAGAATGTACAGCCTACCAAGGTTGTGGGAACAAATCAGGTGATTATTAAGACACGCGCATTGTCCCAGCCGGAAAGAGAAAAGCTCAATCAGGCAATGGTTGACAACTTTGACGTAGATGAAGCTCTGATCTCTACAGAAAGTATTTCTTCTACTGTAAGTTCTGAAATGAGACAGGATGCTTTTGTAGCCGTTGTTGTTGCGACTCTGTGTATGCTGGCATATATCTGGATCCGTTTTAAGGACATCCGTTTTGCAAGCAGTGCAGTATTGGCTCTTGTACATGACGTTCTTGTTGTGTTTGCCTTTTATGCACTTGCGCGTATCTCTGTTGGAAATACCTTTATTGCATGTATGCTGACGATTGTCGGTTACAGTATCAATGCAACAATTGTTATTTTTGACCGTATCCGCGAAAACCTTAAGAAAATGGGAAGCCGCGCAGATCTTACAGAGATCGTTAATGACAGTATCACTCAGACACTTACCAGAAGTATTTATACCTCTCTGACAACCTTTGTTATGGTAGCAGTGCTTTATATTATGGGAGTTTCTTCCATCCGTGAATTTGCACTGCCTCTGATGGTAGGTATTGTCTGCGGAGCTTATTCTTCTGTTTGTATTACAGGCTCTCTGTGGCTTGTAATGAAACGTGGCTTTGGCAAAAACAAAGTCCAGGCGATCGCTTCAAAGAATGTGGCTGCGGAAAATAAAAATACAGCTCAGACATCCGGACAGAAGTCTGATAACGGACAGAAACAGCCGAAAAAGAAAAATCGTAAAAGAGTAGCAGAACGTCTTGCGGCTCAGGAAGCGGAAAAGAACGCAGAAGAAAATAAAACAGAATAAAACAGGATTGTCCCGGGGCAGCAGGCTGTCCCGGGATGTGTTTTTACAGGAGAAAAAAATGGAAAAATGGGTAGTAACAGCAAAAAAAGCAGACTTTCAGAAAATCGGGCAGACCTTTGGCATTGATCCGGTGATCGCACGTCTGATCAGGAACAGAGATGTGGAAGGTATGGAAAATATCCGCTCGTATCTGTACGGAACGCTGGAAGAGCTTCCTTCTCCGTGGTTTTTAAAAGATATGAAAAAAGCTGTGGAGATCCTGAAAGACAAGATTGATCAGAAAGCCAGGATCAGGATCATCGGGGATTATGATATTGACGGAGTAACTGCCACTTATATTCTTCTTACGGGATTTCGCCGTCTTGGGGCAAGGGTGGATACCTATATTCCGGACAGAATAAAGGACGGATACGGAATGCACAGTCAGCTGATCGAAAAGGCGGCAGAGGACGGAATCGATACGATCATTACCTGTGACAACGGAATTGCAGCGTCTGCGGAAATTCAGCAGGCAAAGGAAAAGGGTATGACAGTGATTGTAACGGATCATCATGAAATCCCTTATCGAGACACGGATAAGGGGAGGGAATGGATTGTTCCTGAAGCAGATGCAGTGATCAATCCGAAACAGTCGGGCTGTCCATATCCAAACAAAAATATCTGTGGAGCCGTGGTTGCATGGAAACTGATCTGGGCTCTTTATGAGACATATGGAATTGACAGAAATGAGATCCTGGAATTTTCTGAACCGGCAGCGGTGGCAACTGTGGGAGACGTGATGGATCTTCAGGGGGAAAACCGCATTATTGTAAAGGAAGGGCTGAGAAGGCTTCCAACTACAAAGAATCAGGGATTTCGCGCTCTCATTGAGGCAAACGGCCTGGGAGGTGAACGGATCACAGCCTATCATGTGGGATTTGTGCTGGGACCATGTATCAATGCAAGCGGAAGGCTGGACACTGCGGCCCGGGCTTTGCGGCTTCTTTGTACAGAGGATGCGGACAGAGCGGCGAAGGAGGCCGGGGATCTGGTTGCATTAAACCAGAGCAGAAAAGCCATGACAGAAAAAGGCAGGGAAGAGGCAGAGCACATCATTGAAAGTCAGGGCCTTTCCTCAGACCGGGTTCTGGTAGTGTATCTGCCGGAATGCCATGAAAGTCTGGCGGGGATCATTGCTGGAAGGCTGAGGGAAAAATATTATAAGCCTTCATTTGTGCTGACAAAGGCAGAAAAGGGAGCCAAGGGCAGCGGCCGCTCCATTGAAGCCTATTCCATGTATGACGAGCTGGTTAAGTGCAGTGATCTTCTGGAACAGTTTGGCGGTCATCCCATGGCGGCAGGACTGTCTCTGGCAGAAGAAAATATCGACGCATTCCGAAAAAGGCTGAATGAGGTATGTACGCTGACGGAGGAGGAGCTTGTGCCTAAGGTGGTGATCGATGTTCCGATGCCGATTTCTTATCTGTCCAGAACGCTGACGGAGCAGCTGTCTGTTCTGGAACCTTTTGGCAAAGGAAATTCAAAGCCTCTGTTTGCCCAGAAGGGACTTCGTGTTTTAAATCTGAGAATTTTTGGAAAGAATCAGAATGTGGCAAAAATGTGTCTGATGGACGGACAGGGAAATTCTGTAGATGCAGTATATTTTGGAGCAGCGAAAGAATTTGAACAGTATGTACAGCAGAAAGAGCTGATTTCCGTGACGTATTATCCGGAGATCAACGTCTATCAGGGAAGAGAAAGTCTCCAGGCGGTAATCCGCAATTACTTTTAACTGCAGTAGGAAACTGTGGAGAGCGGTTCATATGGCGTGGGTTTACGCTGTGAACGGAGCGAACAGCAGCGGTATTTGGCGAGACTTGTCGGGTTTTGGATTGATTCCATAAAAAAAAAGTGATATACTGATTTAGACTTATATTATAGAAAAAAGGCGGAGGTGCGGGATTATGAAGAAAATTGAGGATTATGTAAGAAGTATTCCGGATTTTCCGGAACCGGGCATTATTTTTCGTGATGTAACAAGTATTCTGCAGGATGCGGACGGACTGAAACTGGCAATTGATTCCATGCAGGAATGTCTGAAGGACACAGAGGTGGATGTGATCGTTGGAACAGAGTCAAGAGGATTTATGTTCGGAGTTCCCATCGCATACAATCTTCATAAGCCATTTGTACCGGTACGTAAAAAAGGTAAGCTTCCATGTGAGACAGTATCCAGAAGCTATGATCTGGAATATGGAAGCGCAACCATAGAAATGCACAGAGATTCCATCAAACCAGGACAGAAGGTTGCAGTGATCGATGATCTGATCGCTACAGGAGGTACGGTTGAGGCGGCTGTGAAGCTTATTGAAGAGCTTGGCGGAGAGGTTGTCAAAATTGTATTTCTTATGGAACTTGCCGGGCTGAAAGGCCGTGAGAAACTGGCTGGCTATGATGTGGCTTCTGTGATCCGATACGAAGGGAAATAACCACAGACGGAGCGTACGACGGCTGCTAAAGAAGAACAGGCAGCAGAATATCAGACAGGTGGGAGAGAATGACAGAAAGAAATAAAAATATACAAACGGAAAAAAGTCCGGGCGCTGTAGATCAGGCAAAAATTGAATCCGTGAAAAAGGCAGATGCAGCGGTAAAATCCATGAGTGATTTTACAAGTCCGGAAGTTCTGTATCAGGAATTGATCACCAGTGTGAGAAAATACCATCCGTCTACGGATATTTCCATGATACAGAAAGCCTACGAGGTAGCAAGAGAGGCTCATAAGGATCAGAAAAGAAAATCCGGGGAGCCCTATATCATCCATCCGCTCTGTGTGGGAATCATTCTTGCAGATCTGGAGCTGGATAAAGAGACGATCGTTGCGGGACTTCTTCATGATGCGGTAGAGGACACCTGGATGACCTATGAAGAGGTAGAAAAGGAATTCGGTTCCGAGGTTGCTCTTCTGGTGGACGGAGTTACCAAGCTGGGACAGCTGAATTATTCCAAGGACAAGGTGGAGCTTCAGGCAGAAAATTTAAGAAAAATGTTTCTTGCCATGGCAAAGGATATCAGAGTAATTCTGATCAAGCTTGCGGACCGTCTCCACAATATGCGTACTCTGCAGTACATGCGTCCGGAAAAGCAGCAGGAAAAGGCCAGGGAGACCATGGATATTTATGCGCCCATTGCCATGCGCCTTGGTATATCGAAGATCAAGGTGGAACTGGATGATCTTTCGCTTAAATACCTGAAGCCGGATGTGTACTACGATCTGGTAGACAAGGTTTCCCTGAAAAAAAGTGAACGACAGGATTTTGTCAACGGGATTGTGAAACAGGTAAAGCAGCATATGGAGGATGCGGGGATCCAGGCTCAGGTGGACGGACGGATCAAGCATTTCTTCAGCATCTATAAAAAAATGGTCAATCAGGGCAAGACCATTGATCAGATCTATGATCTTTTTGCAGTCAGGATACTGGTGGACAATGTAAAGGACTGCTATGCGGCTCTGGGAGTGATCCACGAAATGTACAAACCGATTCCTGGCCGTTTTAAAGACTATATTGCCATGCCGAAGCCTAATATGTACCAGTCTCTTCATACGACTCTGATCGGACCAAGCGGACAGCCTTTTGAGATTCAGATCCGTACCTATGAAATGCATAAAACAGCAGAATATGGTATTGCGGCGCACTGGAAATATAAGGAGTCCTCGGACGGAAAGGTACCTGTAGGAAAAAGTGAAGAGGAAAAACTGAACTGGCTGAGACAGATCCTGGAATGGCAGAGAGATATGTCTGATAACCGGGAATTTATGAGCCTTTTGAAAAACGATCTGGATCTTTTTGCAGACAGTGTTTACTGTTTCACTCCTCAGGGGGATGTGAAAAACCTTCCGGCAGGATCCACGCCTATTGATTTTGCCTACTGTGTGCACAGTGCAGTAGGAAACCGTATGGTAGGCGCCAGGGTAAACGGCAAGCTTGTTCCCATTGAATATGAGATCCAGAACGGTGACAGAATTGAGATCATCACATCACAGAATTCCCAGGGACCAAGCCGCGACTGGCTGAAAATGGTAAAAAGCACTCAGGCAAAAAACAAGATCAATCAGTGGTTCAAAAAGGAACTGAAGGAAGACAATATTTTAAAGGGCAAGGACATGCTGGCTCAGTATGCCAAATCCAAAGGCTACAAGATCGGTACCTACAGCAAGAGTCAGTATCTTGAGGCAGTTATGCGCAAATACGGTTTCCGCGACTGGGATTCCGTTCTGGCTGCCATCGGACACGGAGGGCTGAAAGAAGGCCAGGTCTTTAACAAGCTGATGGAGGCTTACGAAAAAGAGCATGCCAAAAAGATCACGGATCAGGATGTTCTGGATGCTGCCACAGATGCTCATGAAAAGCTTCATCTGGTAAAATCCAAGGGCGGAATTGTTGTCCGTGGCATCCATGATGTTGCAGTTCGTTTTTCAAAATGCTGCAGTCCCATTCCCGGCGACGAGATTGTGGGATTTGTTACAAGAGGACGGGGAATCACCATTCACCGTACAGACTGTGTAAATATTCTTAATATGTCAGAAACCGACAGGACAAGGCTCATTGAGGCTGAGTGGCAGGCAGATACCAGAGCTTCGGAAAAATATATGGCAGAGCTTAAGATCTTTGCCAACAACCGTACCGGACTTCTGGTAGACCTTTCAAAAATATTTACAGAGCGTAAGATTGATGTAAAAAATATGAACTGCCGTACAAGCAAGCAGGATAAGGCGACCATTGCCGTAAGCTTTGAGGTAGGCAGCAAAGAGGAGCTGGCGTCTCTTGTAGAAAAAATCCGCCAGGTGGAAAGTGTGATCGATGTGGAGCGTACCACAGGCTGATCAGTCATAAAAATACAGGGACAGAGAAAGAGGGGACCGATATGAAAAACTCAGAGCTTCAGACATGCGTTCTTGGTTCTGTATCAACGAACTGCTATCTGCTGAAAAACAAAAACACAGGGGAGCTTCTGATCGTGGATCCGGCGGATCATGCACAGGAAATCTTTTCCAGAATAAGGGAAATGCAGGCGAAGCCTGCTGCAATTCTTTTAACCCATGGTCATTATGACCACATTCTTGCAGTGGAGGACGTAAAAAAAGAATACCAGATTCCGGTTTATGCCTGTGAAAAAGAAGCAGGGACTCTTCTGGATCCTTCCGCAAATCTGTCCGGATACGGAAACCGCTCCTGTTCCCTGAAGGCAGATATACTTCTTGAAGACCTTCAGGCTTTTGAGGCGGCGGGCTTTTCCGTTCAGATGCTTCACACACCCGGACACACTCCGGGAAGCTGCTGCTATTATCTGAAGGATGAAGGAATCCTGTTCAGCGGGGATACGCTGTTTTATGGTTCTGTGGGAAGAACCGATTTTCCGGGAGGAAGCACGGCTCAAATTGTGGAAAGCCTTCACAGACTTACAGATTCTCTTCCTGAGGAAACAGAAGTTTATCCCGGACACGATATTTCAACCACTATCGGTTATGAAAAGAGGTACAATCCATTTGTATAAGATCAGTATTCTGTTTGACAACAGAGAATTTGAACATGATATTTATGAGCTGATCCGAGCCTTTTACCCGGAGGCTGAAATTGCAGTTTCCTATGAAGAGGAAGACGGGGCAAATACAGCGGATCTTCTGTTCCGGGTGGAAAAGCAGGAGCAGAGTTTTATAATCCGGTATCAAAATGAAAGCAATACCGGGGTGACAAGTGCAGAGATCATAAAGGGGCACTCTTCGGATGATGCCCCTCTTTCCTGTACGGAAGAAAAAGATGCAGCCAGACAGCAGCGCAAGGAGCAGAAGGATGTTCTGAAATACTCATTATATAAACTTCTGACAAAGCTTACAGGAAAGACCCTTCCATGGGGAAATCTTACAGGGATCCGGCCGGCAAAGCTTGCCATGGCAATGATTGAAGCCGGAATGAAAAATTCAGAGATTGCAGAAGAAATGCGGAAACGTTATCTGGTAAGTCCTGAAAAAACAGCTCTTGCCATTACCATTGCCAACCGGGAAAGAGAAATTCTGAAAGATATTGATTATGAAAACGGATACAGCCTTTATGTGGGGATTCCTTTCTGTCCGAGTATCTGTCTTTACTGTTCTTTCAGCTCCTATCCTCTGAAGCAGTGGAAGGACAGAGTGGAGCTTTATCTGGATGCGCTCTGTAAGGAAATCCGGGAAGTTTCTTCTATTATGAAGAAAAAAGGACGTAAGCTGGATACGGTTTATATTGGCGGCGGAACGCCGACTACCCTGGAGCCGGATCAGCTTCAGAGACTTCTGGATACCCTGACGGAACATTTTGACTGCAGAAACCTGGCTGAGTTTACCATTGAAGCAGGAAGACCGGACAGCATTACCAGAGAAAAGCTTCAGGTGATCCGGAAATATCCGGTAAGCAGGATTTCCGTGAATCCTCAGACTATGAATCAGGAGACTCTGGAGATTATCGGAAGACGCCATACTGCGGAGGAGACAAGGCAGGCCTTTTATCTTGCACGGGAATGTGGTTTTGACAATATCAATATGGATCTGATCGTTGGACTTCCGGGCGAAGATCTGAAAAAGGTACAGTATACCCTGGATGAAATTAAAAGGATGGCTCCGGACAGTATTACGGTTCATTCTCTTGCGGTAAAAAGGGCGGCAAGGCTGAATATTTTTAAAGATAAATATCAGGAAATGACCTTTGAAAATAATCAGGAAATCATGGAAATGACCATGAAAACAGCCTGCGAAATGGGAATGGGTCCTTATTATCTGTACAGACAGAAAAATATGAAGGGCAATTTTGAAAATGTAGGTTATGCAGAGGTTGACAAAGCCGGGATTTACAATATACTAATTATGGAAGAGAAACAGCCCATTATTGCACTGGGAGCAGGCGGATCTTCAAAGCTGGTATTTGATCATGGAGCGAGGATCGAGCGTGTGGAGAATGTGAAGGATGTAAGGAATTATATTACCCGTATTGATGAAATGATTGAAAGAAAACGGGTGGCTGTTGACCGATGCCTTTAAGGACAGGAGGTGTGCAGATTGAGTGCGGCGCAGGCAGACGCAGAAAAGACAGCAGACAGAATACTGGATTTTGACCTTTCAGCAGAGCTGAATCATGGGATTGTTGTCAGCAACCTTGCGTATGAGGTGGCTTCCGAGCTGGGGCTGGAGCAGGAGAGCCGTTATGAGCTTGCTGTTGCGGGAATGCTTCACGATATCGGCAAGCTGAAGCTGACAGAATACATCAACGGACGCGAAAGGGATCCTCTTCTGATCGAGGAGCTAAAATATGTGCGTATGCATTCTACTCTGGGCTATGAGGAATTAAAAGACCAGGGGTATTCAGAGTTTGTTCTGGAAAGTATTCTCTATCATCATGAGAATTATGACGGAACCGGATATCCCGATAATCTCATTGGAGATCAGATCCCCATTGGAGCCAGGATCTTGAGAGTGTGCGATGTATTTGCAGCGCTTACATCTGACAGGCCATACAGGACTGCGTTTGATGTTGCAACTGTAATGGAGCTTATGATCGATGAGATCAAAAATTTTGATATGGAAGTTTTTCTTGCATTTCAGAGAATTATACATAATAAATAACAGGAGGCAGGCATGGCATTAAAGAAAAAACCAGTAACCGGTATGAAGGATATTTTACCGAAGGAAATGGAAATCCGAAACTATGTAATGAATATGATCCGGGAAACCTATGGGAAATTCGGATTTTCTTCTATTGAAACTCCCTGTGTGGAGCATATTGAAAACCTCAGCAGCAAGCAGGGCGGCGAAAATGAGAAACTGATTTTTAAGATCCTGAAAAGAGGAGAAAAGCTGAAGCTGGAAAGCGCAAAGGAGGAAGCGGATCTTGTGGATTCCGGACTTCGCTATGATCTGACAGTGCCTCTTTCCAGATATTATTCCAATCATGCCAATGAGCTTCCTGCTCCTTTTAAGGCGCTGCAGATGGGAAATGTATGGAGAGCAGACCGCCCTCAGAGAGGCCGTTTCCGTCAGTTTATGCAGTGTGATATTGATATTTTAGGAGAGCCTACTTATCTGGCTGAAATTGAGCTTGTGCTGGCAACCACAACACTTCTGGGCAAACTGGATTTTCATAATTTTACCATCAGGATCAATGACCGTAAAATTCTGAAGGCAATGGCTCAGTACAGCGGATTCCCGGCAGAAAGCTTTGATACCGTGTTTATTATCCTTGACAAGATGGACAAGATCGGTCTTGAGGGAGTTTCCGAAGAGCTGGAAAAAGAAGGCTTTGCAAGAGAAAGCATTGACACGTATCTTGGCATGTTCCGTGAGATCACCTCTGATATCCAGGGTGTGCGCTACATTAAAGAAAAGCTGAAGGATGTTCTTGATCCAAAGGTTGCAGAGGATCTGGAAACCATTATCGCTTCTGTGGACGCGGTAAAGAGCGCGGACTTTAAGATTTCCTTTGACCCTACGCTGGTGCGGGGAATGTCCTATTATACAGGTCCGATCTTTGAGATCGCAATGGATGAATTCGGCGGTTCTGTAGGCGGCGGCGGACGTTATGACGAGATGATCGGCAAATTTACAGGACAGAACACAAGCGCCTGCGGATTTTCTATTGGATTTGAAAGAATTGTCATGCTGCTTCTGGAAAGAGGCTATGAGGTTCCGGGAACCGGCGAAAAGAAGGCGTATCTCATTGAAAAGAACATGCCTGCAGACAAGCTTCTGACAATTCTGAAGCAGGCTGAAGAGGAAAGAAGAAATGGAACTCAGGTAACCATTTCTATTATGAAGAAAAATAAAAAATTCCAGAAAGAACAGATGATGACAGAAGGCTATACTGAATTCGTTGAGTTTTTCAGGGATAAATTATAAAAAGGAGTAAGATCATGGCTGAAAGTATGAAGGGACTGCACAGAACCTGCCGCTGTGCGGAAGTAACAAAAGAGATGACAGGCAGCAGAGCGACTCTGATGGGATGGGTGCAGAAAGCCAGAAACAAAGGCGGACTTGTATTTGTTGATCTGAGAGACCGTTCCGGAATCATGCAGGTGATTTTTGAAAACGGAAGTATTGATGAAGAAGGTTTTGAGAAAGCCGGAAAGCTGAGAAGTGAATTTGTGATCGCAGTTACCGGTATTGTAGAAAAACGAGGCGGGGCCGTAAATGAAAACCTTGCCACAGGAGAGCTGGAGCTTCGTGCCAATGAGCTTCGTGTACTTTCCGAGTCAGAGGTTCCTCCTTTCCCAATAGAGGAAAACAGCAAAACAAAGGATGAGATCCGTTTAAAATACCGTTATCTGGATCTGAGAAGACCGGATATCCAGAGAAATCTTATGATGAAAAGCCAGGTTGCCACTCTCACCAGAAAATTCTTTGCAGAAGAAGGTTTCCTGGAGGTGGAGACTCCGATCCTTGGAAAGAGTACACCGGAAGGCGCCAGAGATTACCTGGTTCCGTCCAGAGTTCATCCGGGCAGCTTTTACGGACTGCCGCAGTCTCCGCAGCTTTACAAGCAGCTTCTTATGTGTTCCGGATATGACCGTTATATCCAGATCGCGCGCTGCTTCCGTGATGAAGATCTCCGTGCGGACCGTCAGCCGGAGTTTACCCAGATCGATATGGAGCTGTCCTTTGTGGATGTAGACGATGTCATTGATGTAAATGAAAGATATCTTGCATATCTGTTTAAAGAGGTTCTGGATGTGGATGTTCAGCTTCCGATCCAGCGTATCACCTGGCAGGAGGCCATGGACCGTTTTGGCTCTGACAAGCCGGACATGCGTTTCGGAATGGAGCTTCATGATGTCAGCGAAACAGTAAAGGACTGTGAGTTTGTGGTATTTAAGGGCGCTCTTGAAGCAGGCGGAACTGTCCGCGGAATCAACGCAGAGGGACAGGGATCCATGCCCAGAAAGAAAATCGACAAGCTTGTGGAATTTGCAAAGGGATATGGCGCAAAAGGTCTCGCCTATATTGCTATTGCAGAAGACGGATCAAGAAAGTCCTCTTTTGCCAAATTCATGAAGGAAGAAGAGATGGACGCTCTTGTTCAGGCGATGGAAGGAAAGCCGGGAGACCTGCTTCTTTTTGCCGCTGATAAGAACAAAGTAGTTTATGATGTGCTTGGCGCTCTCCGTGTGGAGCTTGCAAAACAGATGGAGCTTCTGGATAAGAACGAGTATCGTTTTGTGTGGGTAACAGAATTCCCGCTTCTTGAGTGGAGCGAAGAGGAGAACCGCTTTACTGCCATGCATCATCCGTTTACCATGCCTATGGAAGAGGATCTTCCGCTTCTGGATACAGATCCGGGCAAGGTTCGTGCAAAAGCGTATGACATTGTACTGAATGGAAATGAGATCGGTGGAGGAAGTGTGAGAATCCATCAGAATGATATTCAGGAAAAAATGTTTGAAAAGCTTGGATTTACGGAAGAATCTGCTTATGAACAGTTCGGATTCCTTCTGAATGCCTTTAAATACGGTGTTCCGCCTCATGCAGGACTGGCTTACGGACTTGACCGCCTGGTTATGCTGATGACAAAGGTTGACAGCATCCGTGAAGTGATCGCTTTCCCGAAAGTGAAAGATGCGTCCTGCCTTATGACACAGTCTCCAAGCGTTGTCAGTGAAGCGCAGCTACAGGAACTGGGACTTGAGACTGCTCCGGAGAAAACAGAAGAATAAGATACAGTCAGATGACTGTAAAATAAGAAAAGGGCTTTTCCGTTTTGGGAAAGCCCTTTTAGCTCTATAACAGATCAATTTTCTTCAGAAATATTTTCGCCGGAGGAATCAGGATTCTCCTCAGGGTTTTCTTCCGGGGAAAGCTCTTCTTCCACAGGAGTACTGCTGAGAGTGCCAAAGATTCCGGCTCCGATCACCTGCCCGTCATCCTGCAGCTTCCAGGAAGCACCGTCGTTGGTAAGAGAAAAGCTTGCCGGGTGCGTCAGTGTTTTTGTATTATTTTCTATGCTTTTCAGAAGAAGCTCCAGAGAATGATTATATCGTTTCTGAGAACCGTCGATGACTGCCTGTGGAGACGCAAGATATTCTTCCAGTTCTTTCTGATAAGCAGTAAGAATTGCATTGCTGTCAAAGGTAGTGATCTCGGCTTCTACGGCAGCCTGATAGCTTTTTATCTGAGAAGAGGTTATTTTAAAATCAAAGTTTTTATGCATTTGTTCCACCAGAGCGCTGGCAATGGAAGCTTTTGCATCATCTGAAGTATTCAGAAGGCTTTCCAGACCAAGATAGTTGCTCATCTGATCCAGATCCATAGTTTTCAGGGTGTTTAAATAGACGGTCAGTGTTTCCTCCGGCGTCAGGAGGTCACTGTCAGAGAGATAAGTGATAAGACCGCCGACAAGACTGTTTTCCAGTTCATGAGTACGTCTGATTTCCCATTCTTCTTCCTTTTCTGTACCCTGGTTGCTAAGGGTCAGGGAGCAGCTGGTTTCTACAGTTTTATACTGATTATTTTTCAGAAGTTCACTGAGGATGAGATAACGATCCTCCAGGGAACCGGAATTTTCTTCTGTATTCTGAGAAGAGGAAGCTGCGGCAAGCAGGATTGCGTTTTCAAGATGAGAAACCGCGTAATCTTTTGCGAGAGCCTGAGCGTCAATGGTGGTGAGCTTCAGGTTTGCAGAAGCTTCTTTCTTGTCTTTGGCAACTTTGATACGTTGGATTTTGTAGTCAAAATCCTCGAAAAAAAGAGAAAAAACATCTTCAACTTCCTTGGAAAGTTCGGTTTTTTCTGTGGCATCCGGAAACAGCTCCTGATAGGAAATATACTTCTGAGCCGTATCAGAATCCAGATTTTTCAGGAGATTCAGTTCATTTGTAATGACTCCCTCCACATCTGACTTATCTGAGTGGGAACAGCCGATGATCATTGATACGGCAAAGATAAGCACGAGAAGCGGAATCAGACCTTTTGCGATCTTCATATGATTCTTTCCTTTCCAAAATATTCCCCTCCATTTTACCAGATAACAGGGTAAAAGTCAAAAAAACGGAAATTAGGTGTAATTTTTCTAAAAAAGAATGAAAAAACTGTGAAACAACAGGTGATTTTTGTCAGGACTTTTCTTTTAAAGCGTAATCTGCTATGATAGTACAGTCAGATAGTTCGTTGCTGTGAAGGTCGTGAACAGTAATGATAGTTCCTTTGTTTACAGGGAGGTAAAAATAAAAAATATGAAAAAACGTATTTTGATCCTTTTGGGGATTCTTATAATTGGTGGCGCTGCAGGAGGAGTCTGCTGGAAACTGGGATTTTTCGGGCAGGAGCAGGAAAGCGGAGAAACCGCCTATGTTACAGAGATCAGCCAGATCACCGGAGACGTTGCGGGAATCGCAAACAGGTATGCCGGTGTTGTGGAACCGCAGAAAACAGAAGAGGTAGAGCTGGAAAACGGACGTAAAGTAAAAACAGTGAAAGTAAAGACCGGCGAGGAGGTAAAGCAGGGACAGCTTCTTTTTGAATATGATCTTACCAGTATCCAGGAGGATCTGGAGGAGACCCAGCTTGATCTTGACCGTCTGAAAAATGAAGCCGCCAGTCTGAGCGAACAGATCGCCACTCTTGAAAAAGAAAAAAAGCAGGCGGAAAAAGACGACCAGCTCTCTTATACCATTGAGATCGAAACAAATAAAATGAATCTCAAAAAAAATGAATACAGTCAGAAAAGCAAGCAGGCGGAGATTACGAAGCTCCAGAATACAATGGGAAATACAGAAGTACGAAGTCCTATTGACGGAGTGATCCAGAAGATCGATACCACAAAGCTTACAACAGATGACAGCGGCATGGACGATATGGATCAGGATATGAGCTATTCTGATACTGGTATGACAGGAGAAAGCAGTCAGAATGCTTTTATTACCATTCTCAGTACGGGAGCATACAGGATCAAAGGAACGGTTAATGAGATGAACGTAGGAAGCATTATCGAAGGAGAACCTGTGATCATCCGTTCCCGTGTGGACGAAAACCAGGTATGGAAGGGAACCATGGGAAGTGTTGACAGAGAAAGCACCAATTCCCAGAGCAGCAGCAACGCATGGGGAATGATGGATGCAAGCGGCGACTCCCAGACATCCTCCACTACATATCCTTTTTATGTGGAACTGCAGTCCTCTGAGGGCCTGATGCTTGGGCAGCATGTATACATTGAGCCGGATGAGGGACAGGAGGAGAAAAAAGAAGGCCTGTGGATCAGTGAATTTTATATTGTGGATGCAGACACCAACAGTCCTTATGTATGGGCGGCAGACAAGGATAAGCGCCTGGTAAAGAAAAGCGTGATCCTGGGACAGTATGATGAAACTCTGGGTGAATATGAAATCGTAGAGGGACTTACCAAAAAAGACTGCATTGCCTATCCTTCCCAGCTTTATGAGGAGGGAATGAAAACAACGACCAACAGCGCGGCTGCTACGGACTTTACTGCTCTGGAAATGGAGAATACCGGAAATGGAGATGAGGGAGCGCAGCCGGCAGAAGCGCCTGTGGAGGAAATTCCGGCAGACGACGGTTCGGCAGAGATACCGGAGACAGTGTCAGAAGAGATTTCTGCTGATGATATCCCTGCAGAGGAAGTTACGGAAGAGGAGAGTATTTCTTCAGACATGGGAAGCGGCATGGAGGATTCTATGGTAGAAATGGTTCCGGATACGTCTCTTCCTGAGAATGAAGTTCTGGTTCCGGCAGGCGATGAATAACAGGAGGAATGGAATGATTCTTGAATTAAAAGGAATTTATAAAGATTACATTCAGGGAAAGATGACGGTTCCTGTTCTGAAAGATGTGAATTTTTCCATGGAGGAAGGCGAATATGTGGCGATCATGGGGCCTTCGGGTTCCGGAAAAACAACGCTGATGAACATTATCGGATGTCTGGATCAGGCTACGAAGGGCAGCTTTTTTCTGGACGGGCAGGATATCCGTTCCTGTTCGGAAAACGCCATGTCGGATATCAGGCTGAATAAGATCGGCTTTGTGTTCCAGAGCTTTCATCTGCTTCCAAGGCAGTCTGCTCTTGCAAATGTGGAGATGCCGCTGAATTATGCAAAGGTGCCAAAAAAGGAACGCCGGGAAAGAGCGCTGAAAGCATTGGACAGAGTAGGGCTTTCAGACAGAGTGGATTTCCGGCCCAATCAGCTTTCCGGAGGCCAGATGCAGCGAGTAGCTATCGCAAGAGCAATTGTAAACAGCCCCAAGCTTCTTCTGGCAGATGAGCCTACCGGTGCTCTGGACAGCAAATCAGGCGCTCAGGTAATGGAACTTTTTCAGAAGCTGAATGACGAGGGTGTAACGGTTCTGATGATCACACATGATCCGGATATTGCCGCCCATGCAAAACGGGTAGTGACGATCCGCGATGGTGTGCTTCAGGAAAAAGAGGTGAAATCATGAAAAATGCCAAAAAGATCATCATAGGTGTTGTTGTGGTGGCTCTGGTGGCAGGAGGTGCTGCGGGTGGAGCAGTTTATCTAAAAAGTAATAACAAAGAGACAGTAGGCGTAGTCAGTGTGGACAGCCTGGCCTCTGATTATTATATGGACGATACCACTCTGGATGGAAATATTGTTACAAATGTGACACAGAATGTAACGGTGGATAAAGATATGATCATCAAGGATCTGTATGTTCAGAAAGGCGACACCGTAAAAAAAGGAGACAAGCTGATGTCCTTTGACATGACTCTTGTCCAGATGGAACTGAATATTGCAAAGTTAAAAAAACAGAAGCAGGAGCAGGATCTGGAAAAAGCTGTCAACAGGCTGAACAGCCTGAAGAACGGGGGGCCCATTGAGGAAGAGGACAGCCGGCTTCCGGATCTGCCGACGGACAACAGTACATCTGATACTGAGATGGCCTCGGCAGCAGGAAACGTAAACGGAAGCTATCTGGCAGCCATAATCAGACCGATTCTGGCTGCTGCAGATGTGGGGCTTGTGACAGAAGATGATTTTTCTTCCGGTGATTCTGATACCGGAGCTGATCAGGAAGACACCGGTGCACAGCCGGATTCCGGCGATCAGGGAGTTTCCGGTGACGACAGCTTTGTTGATTTTGGAGACGGAAATCAGGAACAGATCACACCGGATCCTTCTGCGACACCTTCACCGGAACCGCTTCCTTCTGAAGCACCGGATGAAGAATTTACAGATACCCCTTCAGACAATGACATTGAGATCATTGATCCGGAACCGGACAGTCACGAAAGCGACATTACAGACGGTGAACCGGAGTTTTATCAGAAGCTAGATGCAGATACGGTTCCTTTTACAGGAACAGGTACAGAGGAAGATCCTTTTGTATTTCTCTGTAGCTCAGCCAAAGGAAAAGTCGTTGCCACCGGAGGATTTTTAAACAAAATGGCAGGCTTTAAGGCGGATGGAACAAAGGAACCGGGAATCAATGGATACTGGTATCAGCTGGAATTTCATCAGAATGACACGATCACGAATTTTGCTGACAGAAAAGAATCCTGCACCGGCTATTATCTGATAGACGGAAGTCTTCTGGAAAAAATGGTAGAGGAAACCGCTTCTGTGGAATATACTCTTGAGGGCGCTTCTCACTATGAAGATGATTTTGAGATTCCCGGCGGCGGAGACGATATGGGCGGCAGCGATCCAGGTGTGACCATTTCCAGAGAAGAGGCCATTAAGATCCAGCAGACAAAGGTAGAAGGTCTGAAGCTGGATATCAGACAGAGCGACATTGATATTGGCAAGCTGGAAAAAAAGGTAAACAAGGAAGTTATTTACAGTAAGCTGGACGGAACCATTGCAAAAGTGGGAGATCCGGTTACAGGAGTATCAGACGGAAATGCATTTATGACTATAAAAAGCAAAGAAGGCTATTATGTAAAAGGTACGGTCAGCGAACTGCTTCTGGATAAGCTCCAGGAGGGGACAATTCTGAACTGTTCCGGCTCAAACGGAGTTTTTGATGCAGAGGTTGTGGATGTATCTGAGTATCCGGTATCGGATGAGGTTTACGGAACAGGCATGGGAAATCCAAATGTTTCTTATTATACTTACAGTGCCACGATCACAGATAAATCAGTTCAGGTAACAGAGGATGACTGGCTGAGTGTTAATATCCAGGGAGGCACAGATAATTCAGGAGTCATTGTTCTGGACAAAGCGTTTGTAAGAACTGAAAACGGAGCTTATTATGTATATAAAGAAGAAAACGGAGTACTGAAAAAGCAGCCTCTGACTGTTGGCGGAAATGCAAACGGCGGAATGTCTGTAATTGTAAAAGGCGGAATTACCAGAGAAGATAAGATTGCATTCCCTTATGGAAAAACAGCAAAAGAGGGTGTAAAAACAAAAGACATCTCTCTTGAAGAACTGTATCAGTAGAAAGGTGGAATTTTATGCTTGAAAATATGAGGATATCCATTCAGGGAATCTGGTCCCATAAAATGCGTTCCTTTCTGACCATGCTGGGTATCATTATTGGAATTGCTTCTATTATTGCTATTGTATCTACGATCAAGGGAACAAGTGAACAGATTAAAGAAGATCTGATCGGTTCAGGAAATAATACAGTGACGATCAGCCTTTATTCCGGTGACAGCGGTTATGATCCCATGTTTGGAATGACGGACGGCGGTAAACCTCCTCTTCTTACGAAAGAACAGAAGGAAGAAGTTATGGATATGGAGCACGTTGAGAACGCTACATTTTTCCATACAAGCACTTACAGCAGTATATATTATCAGAATACTGCTCTGCAGGGAGGTACGGTATACGGAATTGATGAAAATTACCTGGATACCTGCGGATATATGGTACGATCCGGAAGAGGATTTATTCAGAAGGATTACGACAATCTGAACAAGGTAGCTCTGATTGACAGCAATGCGGCAGAGAATCTTTTTTCCGGAGAGGATCCTCTGGGAAAAACCATTGAAGTCGGAGACGACCCTTTTACGGTTGTGGGAATCGTTCAGCAGGGAGACAGCTATCAGCCCAACATTTCAAGTCTTGACGAATATTATTCCTATTATCAGACGGTTGTCGGAACAGTGATGATTCCAAGTAAATGCTGGCCCATTGCATTTCAGTTTGACGAGCCGGAAAACGTTGTGATCAAAGCAGACTCTACAGATAATATGAGTTCAGCGGGAAACGATGCGGCTAAGATTTTAAATCAGGGAATCGAAGAAGATTCCAAGTTTAAATACAAAGCTGATGATGTAATGGAAAAAGTCAAGGATATGCAGCAGCTCAGTGAAAGCACAAACCAGCAGCTTCTGTGGATCGCAAGTATTTCCCTTCTGGTAGGAGGAATCGGTGTTATGAATATTATGCTGGTTTCTGTTACTGAGAGAACCAGTGAGATCGGTCTGAAAAAGGCGATCGGGGCAAGAAAAAAAGTTATTCTTTATCAGTTTCTTACAGAGGCTTCCATGCTGACCAGCATTGGAGGTGTGATCGGAGTGATTCTGGGAATTGTTTTGTCCAAGGTGGTATCGGAGATCTCCGGGGCGCCTACGGCCATCAGTATACCGGCAATCATAGGATCCGTACTGTTTTCTACTCTGATCGGAGTGATCTTTGGGCTCCTGCCTTCGGTAAAGGCTGCGAACCTGAATCCTATTGACGCATTGAGAAGTGAATAAATAAAAAGAAAACTGCTTTTCTCTGAAGCCGGATTTCCGGAAAAGGGAAAAGCAGTTTTTTTATATAAAGCTTTCGTTCATAAAGAGTTTCAATCCATAAAGAGATTTTGCCCATAGACAGTTTTAATGCACAGGAAGCTTCAGCTGAAAGGTGGCGCCTCCGCCGGGAGTGTCGGAAACACTGAGGGTTCCATGATGAAGAAGTGCAATTTCTTTTGCAATGCAAAGTCCAAGTCCAAAATGCTGCTTATCGTTTCTTGAAGTGTCAGAACGGTAAAATCTCTGGAATACGGCTTCTTTTTCCGAATCAGGAATACCGGGGCCATTATCAGCCACAAACAGAGAAACGGAAGCCGCTTCCTGTCTGGCAGAAAGCCGGATCATGCCTCCTTCCGGTACATAGGCAAGAGCATTGTCGATAAGGATTGCCAGAGCCTGAGAAATTTTCAGGCTGTCACAGAAACAGACAGGGAGAGAGTCTTCAGGCAGCTCAATGAGAAGCTGCTTTTTTTTATGCCGGGCAGTCTGTTCATATTTTTCGTATACATCCAGCAGAAGAGTATCTATTTCGCAGGAGGTACAGTCCAGAACCCAGGTGTGGTTATCTGATCTGGAAAGGGACAGCATGTCCTGGATCAGCCGGGACATTCGTTTACATTCATCAAGGCTGATGGAAATAAAGTGCTCTGTCTGTTCCGGATCCGCATAGGAAACTGCAGACAGGCTTGTCTGGATCACAGTAAGCGGAGAGCAGAGCTCATGGGAAGCTGCGGCAATAAAGGCATTCTGCTCCTTCCTGCTTTTTTCCAGAGGGCGGATCATTTTTCGGGTAAAGAACCAGGAAAATACAGCCAGCGCGGAAACCGCGGCAATGACTGCCACAAGAAAAGCAATCCTTATAGTTTTGATCTGCCCGGATTGTGCATCCAGAGAGTAAAGAAGAACGGTATTCAGGACGCCGCCGTTTTTGGGAATCCTGGCTGTGCAGGCATAATACCCCGGAAGCTGAAACATGACTATCTTTGACAGAGTCTGAGAAGTCTGGCCACTGTCAAGATTCAGTCCGTGATTTTCTGCAGACTCTTTTTTTGCCAGATCAAAGATCTTCCGCATGTTGTCCTGGCCGTGGAGCTGCTCAAAAAACAGCGGGGTATTTCCGTCATAGATCTGCATATCTATGCCGTAATTGCTTTCTGCCTGCTGGATCCATCGGTGAGACAGGACGTTCTGACTTTCCAGATGAGAAACACAGGAATAGGCATTGTTGGTAAATACTGTATAATGCTTCTGGCGAATGTTGCTTTCTGTAATGATAAGGCAGGCAGAAGCCAGAAGAACAAGAATGGTTCCTGTAATAAAGGTAGAAAACAGTGTCATATGGATGTGAAGTTTCCGGAACATGACAGCCTCCTTAATAATATGATTTTATGGACAGCATAGAAATATTTTTCGCAGGATATAGAAGAAAACAGGAAAAATACAGCTGGTCTTACATCTATCATAGCACAAAAATGACTGCGAGAGATACAGAGATTATTGCACCCAATCCTTAAAATAATCTCTAAAGTTATTAAAGCCTGATCTGAAAATAGAGAGTGTTTAGAGGTTGCCATATTAAAATAAGGAAAAATGAAATTATATGGGAGGGTGAGAAATGAAATACTGGAGAAAAAGAATCGTATATATGATGGCTATTATGCTGTCAGCAGGAGGGATTGCCGGAAATATGGGAAGTGAGATTGTTCTGGCAGAAGAGAAAGAAAAAGTGAAAGGACGGTATGCGGAGCAGAAGCTTTCTCTTCCTGAAGAGAACTGTAAGGCAGTAATTGATATCTGTTTTCTGGAAGACGGAACTATGCGTATTGCTTACCGGGACAGTGAGGCAAAGCTGAAAACAGCAGATTCAAAGGATCAGGGAAAAAGCTGGGAGACGCCCCGGGATCTGTGGGAGGAATTTGGAAAAAGTGAAAAAGCAGAGCCGATGACGGTGAATCTTTCCAAAGACGGAGGGATTTTCAGCAGCTGGAATTGTCTGGAAGGAGAGAATACTTTTCTGGCAGTTTACCTTTCAGCGGAAGAAACCAAAAAAGAGTTTGATCTTACCCTGATGCCGGAAGGACAGGGATATGTGTATAAAAGTCAGTTCAGTCCTTCGGGAAATATTCTGCTGATGGGAGATAAGTTTTTATGTGAGATTAGCAGGGAGGACGGCAGACTGATCCGAACCTATGAAAGTGGCGGCTATGTTACAGATTTTGGAATTGCAGGAAATCAGCTTCTTGTTTTTGCAGATGACACGATACATTATTATAGTGCAAAAACAGGAGATCCCCTTCCGGAGGAAACAGTGTTTACAGAACATCTCCAGATGGAAAGTGGGGAAAATACAGAGGAAGTTGTTTCATCCAGAGTATTTACAGGAATGGGAGAGCAAGGCATTCTCTATGTAAGCAAAAAAGGGATTTACGTATATAATTTGGGCGGTTCTGTTGTGGAACAGCTTTTAAGCGAAGGCTATCTGACCGGGATTTCTTCAAAAACAGAGCTGATGGACGTGGAAACAGATGCAGATGGAAACATTTACCTGGCAGTTTCAGACCGCTACTCAGATAATCCCACAGGAATGCTTTTAAAGTACGGGTATGATAAAGAACAGGAAGCGGTTCCTGGCACAGAGCTTGATATTTATATGCTGAAAAGAGACACTCATATGGAGCAGATGATTTCCTTGTTCCAGAAAGAATATCCGGATATCAGTGTAACGGTTCAGGAGGGAATGACGGGAGAGGATGGGGTTACTGCCACAGATGCCATGAAAAACCTGAATACAGAGATCATGTCAGGAGAGGGGCCGGACGTGTTGCTTATGGACAATCTGGATGCAGAAAATTATATTGAGAGGGGAATGCTTGAGGATATCAGCGGAATAATGGAAAAAGCAGGGATCCTGGAGAATATTCAGAAGGCCTATGAGGAAGAGGACGGAAGTATTTACTGTATGCCTGTGAGATTCGGCATTCCTATTTTGGCAGGGGGTTCCGGAGAGATTGACAATGCAGTGAATCTTGAAAAAATTGCAGATATGACGGAAAAGTACGAAAATCAATATTCAGATTCCTTTTTTCCGGCCTATCAGACCAGATGGCCGGGAGTAATGCTTCGCTTCTTTGGCGAGATTTCTGCCTCAGAATGGATGAAAAAAGACAGAACCCTGGATGCGGAAAAAGTAAAAGATTTTTTTCAGCAGGTAAACAGGATTTATCAGGCAGGACAGAAGGCAGGCAACGCATCTTTGGACAGTACCTATGAGTATGCGGAAAAAATGGAAAGAATTTATGACAAAAATCGAAGAGAGGAGTCTTCCCTCAATTCATATCTGGTGCCTTGTGCAGACGGGCAGGCGCTTTTCTCCTATGGCTATCTGTTTTCTCTGGAAGAACTGTTCTTATTAACTACCATCGAAAAGCAGAATTCGGATATCAGTCACAGGCTGTTAAACGGTCAGGCTGAAAACTGTTTTTCTCCGGAGATGATTATGGGGATCAGTGTGAAAGCAAGGGAAAAGGAGGCAGCAGAATTATTTGTCAGTTTTCTGTTCAGCGAGGAGCAGCAGAAAAATAACAAAGAAGCCGGATTTCCTGTAAGAAAATCTGTTTATGACAGTGAAGAATACTGGGAGCTTGGACAGGAAGGAAATATAGAATACGGATTCAGTTCGACTTATAATGGCGAGAGTCATGATATGATAACAGTAGTTCATTCGGCAGACGATCAGATAAAGGAAATACAGAAGTTAGGAAAGACCCTTACGATGCCCTCAGGAGGAAGCCGGATCATCCAGGATTCTGTTCTGGAAGCCGGAAAACGTTATCTGTACGGGGGAACAGATCTGGATAAAGCGGTAGAGCAGGCCGTGTCTCAGGTAAAGCTTTACCTGGCAGAATAAATCCTTAGAGGTTATTTCAAGATAAGGCTGATATGATGTGAAATCATAAGAGAACGGAATAGTCATAAGGATGAAAGTCTGAGACGAATTTCGTGAAAGGATATGCCGGGGCGCTTAATAAAGCAGGGTACTGTGGATATTGAGTTTTGTGGCCGCGGCAAAACAAAAATAACTGTTCACAGATTACCGGAAACGTAGTGAACAGTCACAAATAATAAACAGGAGGACATAAAATGCGACATCAGATATGGAAAAAGGGAACAGCGCTGACAGCGGCTTTTGCTCTGGCGGTTGTGCCGGCACTTGCAGGATGCGGTGCAGAACAAAAGGAAAAAGCCGCCGATTCCGGTAAGTCAGGTGAACAGGATAAAGAAAAAAAGGATGTGGCAATGGGCAGATATCTGGAAGAGGATGTAACTCTTCCGGAGGGCTGCGGAGATATTGCGGATATGACAATGCTTGAGGACGGAAGTCTTCGGGTCTGCTATTTTAATAGCGGTGGAGGAGCTTTTTATGCAGATTCTTCAGATGGAGGAAAAACCTGGGGAGAGGCAAAAAATCTTGAGGAGCTTCTGGGGATCGATCCTGAAAAATACACGGTTTCCTATCCAAAGCTGGGAGCTAACGGGGGAATTTTTCTTACCATTTATCCCCTTTCCGAAAATGTGGAAGAAATGTCCTACTACTACATTTCTCCTGACGGAACCAATCAGAAAATGGATATCAGTAAGGAGCTTTCCAGCGGATATATTACAGATGCAAGATTCACAGATAATAATACGGTCATTATCAATGATTTTGCAACAGCGCTTGTGGAAATCAGTCTGGAAGACGGAAGTATTGTCCGTAAATATGAGGAGGGAGGAACGGTCGGCTGCTTTGCGGTACTTGGAAAGCGCCTGATTGCCGTGACAGATACCACTCTTCACTATTATAATCTGGAAACAGGGGAGCCTCTTGGAGATGAGGCAGCGCTTACAGAGCAGATTGCCTCTGATGAGACAAATCTTCAGATGACAAGTACAAGCTCGTTCCCTGTAGTGTTTACAAAAGGGGACGAGGAGGACAGTATTTTTTATACAGATGATAAAGGTATGTACAGGTATTCCTTTGGCGGCAGTGTAGTAGAACAGGTGATTGACGGAAACCTCAACCGGATATCTTCTCCGGACATTTCTGCGATTTCCATGGTAAGGGACAAGGACGGGAACTTTTATCTGGCAGTTCAGGACAGCGCTGCAGATATGGGAAGCTCAGGAAAGATTCTGAAATATGCGTATTCACCGGATACACCTGCAACGCCGGATACAGAGCTGACTGTTTATTCTCTTACAGATAACACCTATATCCGCCAGGTGGCAGCTCTGTTCCAGAAAAAATATCCGGATATTTATCTGAATCTGGAAATCGGAATTACAGATGAAGATGCCATGACAGGCACAGATGCCCTGAAAAATCTGAATACAGAGATCATGGCAGGAAACGGTCCGGATGTTCTTGTAATGGATGGTATTCCTTCCGGTACCTATGTGGAAAAAGGAATGCTGAAGGATATCAGCTGCATTCTTGATAAAATTGAAGGAGAGGACGGCATTCTTGACAATATCCGTGACAGCTATGTGCAGGAGGATGGAAGCCAGTATGTGATGCCTGTGAGATTTGGCATTCCAATGCTTCAGGGACAGGGAGAGGACGTAACTGCTATTACAGACCTTACATCCATGGCAGATACGCTGGAAAAATATCAGAGCGAATACTCTGAAATGCATATGCCAATGTCTCTTCTTTCGGGAGGCGCAGATGCATTTATCAGACAGCTTGCAGATGTCAATGCTCCGGCATGGCTGAAGGAGGATGGAACTCTGGACGAAGCGGCTGTGACAGAATATCTGGAGCAGGCAAATCGTATTTATCAGACTGGAAAAGCCGGACTTGATGCTCTGAAAGCTCAGGGCTTTGCCGTACATTCTATTGGAGAAATAAAAATGATGTCTGATATATCTGCCTCTGCGATCAGCGTAATGGGAGGATACTATAAGCTTTCAGCCGGACAGCTTTCGTCTCCGGACGGACTGGCCTATCTGTACAGTGCAGAACAGAAAGCCCCGAATCTGACACACAGTCTCTGGAACGGACAGGCGCAGAACTGCTTTATTCCGAAACAGACAGTGGGAATCAGCGCCAAAGCAGCAGAATCTGAGGCAGCGGAAAAACTGGTAGAGTTTCTGTTCAGTAAAGAAGGTCAGGAAGCTGGAACAGGTGAAGGCTTCCCGGTAAATGAAGCTGTTTATGACAGTGAGGAGTACTGGGCAGTGGGAGATGAAAACGGAAATCTGGGAACTCTTGGATCAGGAAACGCAGAGACAGGAGAATATATAGAGTTTGATATTGTAAGAGCAGATGAAAAAACCACAAAGCGCGTTCAGGAGCTTGGAAAAACTCTGACTCAGCCGTCAGAACAGAATGAAATCATACTGGATGCAGTTGCCACAAACGGAAGCAGATATCTGGAGGGCGAGATCAGCCTTGAGGAGGCGGCAAAAGGGGCGATCCAGCAGGTAAATCTGTATCTGTCTGAATAACCGGCAGGCGGCTGCATGACCTGGATAAATGATATTCAGACAGCTTTATTGATGAGGGGACAAAGATAAAAAAGCGGCGGTTATCTTGCAGCCGGAATCCAGGAAGAGGAATCCGGAAAGAGATAACTGCCGTTTCTGATGTGCATTGGATTGAATGGATAAATGAATGGATATGAGAGAAAACCGGACAGATGACAAGATAAAATCAGTAGGGCTGGGGATATGCTACTGAAAAACTTCCAGCTGGTATCCCACACCCCGGACAGTTTTTATCTGCAGGGAGCTTTCTACGGTTTTCAGCCTCCGGCGCAGAAAATGAATATAATTGTCAAGGTTTCCTTCCTCCACATCTGAGTCAAGTCCCCAGACTCTTGTAAGAAGAAGCTGGCGGGGAAGTGTCTGTCCGGGATTGCGGAGAAATACTTCCATAAGGTCTCCCTCCCGGCTGGAAAGGGTACAGTCCTTTTTGCCGCTGGAAAGGTGGCGGGTTTCCGGTATAAAAGTAACGTCTCCGAGAGAAACTGCGTCAGCAGCAGGATTGTAGGCGGCAGGACGGCGCAGAAGACAGCGGATCCTGGCAAGAAGCTCTTCAAAGGCAAAGGGCTTTACCATATAGTCGTCAGCTCCGCAGTTCAGTCCGGTAAGGCGGTCGTTCAGCTCCCCAAGGGCCGTAAGGATGATAAACGGGGTTTTGATCTGGCGGGAGCGGGCTTCCTTCAGAATTTCAATTCCGTTCATATGAGGAAGCATCCGGTCCAGGATCACAAGGTCATAGGGTGTTTCCTGCATATAATAAAGGCCTTCTTCCCCGTCATGGCAGAGAGTGACAGAGAAGCCTTCCTGCTCCAGACGGAAGGAAACAGCAGAGCACAGCTCCCGGTCATCTTCGATCATTAAAATATTCATATGTTTACCTCTCGTTGTTTCGGAAATTTGCATCAGCCTGCAGAGAAATGCTTACAGTCTGATGCTATCCTGTTATTCTAACAAAGTATTCTGTAAACTTCCTTTAAAAATAAAAACCCCCTTAGAGTTTTTTTAAAGAATGTCCTGTTACACTTGTTTTATCGTTACTGTTTATGGTGTTCACAGCGGCCGGACAAAATGGATTCAAATTACTTTCGGTGATGGAAGTCTGTCCAGTATATTCCGAGAACAGTAACATTTTATCATCATTGGGGAGAACAAAAAAGTGACTGGATCAAAAAAAATAAAAAAAAGAGAATATAAGGGATTCTTATTTCTGCTTCCAAGCTTTGCCGGTGTGTGTCTGTTCTGGGTGATTCCGTATCTGGACGTGATCAGGCGCTCTTTTTTCAGCGCAGTCAGCGGAGAATTTACAGGCCTGAAAAATTACAGCACAATTTTTGAGAACCAGGCCTTTCGTCTGGCGGCAGGGAATACGCTTCGTTTTTTTCTTGTGTGTATTCCTCTCCTGGTAGTGCTGTCTCTTATGATCGCTGTTCTTCTTACCAGAAGAAAAAAAAGCATGCAGGCGCTGAAAAGTATGTTCCTTCTGCCAATGGCAATTCCTGTGGCTTCTGTAGTTCTTTTGTGGAAAGTTCTGTTTCACAATCAGGGTCTTCTGAACCATTTTCTGGAAACTCTTTCCCTTCAGGGCGTGGACTGGATGAATACGGACGCTTCCTTCTGGGTGCTGGTAGTAAGCTATCTGTGGAGAAATCTGGGATACGATATTGTTCTGTGGGTGGCAGGGCTTGGAGCCATTCCAACTGCTCTTTATGAGGCTGCAAGGGTGGACGGAGCAGGAGAGTGGAAATGCTTTATAAAAATCACTCTTCCCAATCTCCTGCCTTCTCTTTTTACCATTGTGGTACTGTCTCTGTTAAACGGTTTTAAAGTGTTCCGGGAGGCGTATCTGGTGGCAGGAGACTATCCTCAGGACAGTATGTATCTTTTGCAGCACCTTTTTAACAACTGGTACCGGGATCTTTCCCTAGATAAAATGGCGGCTGCGGCAGTGGTAACAGGAGCGGCGATTCTCATCCTGATTCTGTTTCTTCAGAAAGCCTGGGCGAGGGAGGATACATTATGACAAAAAAACTTCTGACAGGTCTGGTTTTCTGTATGGCATTGACTGCAGTGTTTCCCATATTGTTTCTTATCTGCGGTTCTTTTATGGGCAATATGGAAATCAGAGAGCTTCTTATGCCGGTTCTTGGAAATATGGAGGGCTTTGCTTCCTGGAAACTGATGCCCCAGTATCCTACTATGATGCATTATGTGGAGCTTCTTCTTGACTCCCCGGAATTTTTTGTAATGTTCTGGAATTCCGTAAAGCTTACAGCAGCGATTCTGGCAGGTCAGCTTCTGGTGGGAACTCCGGCGGCATGGGGATTTGCAAGATACCAGTTTCCGGGTAAAAAAATTTTATTTACTATTTATATTGCGCTTATGATGATGCCTTTTCAGGTGATGATGCTCAGCAACTATCTTGTTCTGGATCAGATGAGGCTTCTGGACACTATGGCAGGGATTATTTTGCCGGCAGTGTTTTCCACCTTTCCGGTGTTTCTGATGTACCGTTTTTTTCAGGGGCTTCCGGAAGCAATTATGGATTCTGCCAGAATTGATGGCGCAGGAGAGCTGAGGATCTTTTTCAGAATCGGAATACCGCTGGGATCTCCTGGAATGATCTCGGCTCTGGTTCTGGGGTTTCTGGAATACTGGAATCTTATTGAACAGCCTATGGCTTTTTTAAAAACAAAGGAAAAATGGCCGTTGTCTTTGTATCTTCCGAATATCAGTACAGAACAGGCGGGAACCGCCTTTGCGGCATCTGTTCTTGTTCTGATTCCGGCAGTGCTGGTATTTCTGGCAGGTCAGGATTATCTGGAACAGGGAATTGTTTCTACGGCAGTTAAGGAGTAAAAAGAAATGAAGCGGGAAAAATTATTAAAATGGTTTGCAGCGTTTTTTGCGGCAATGCTTGTATTTACATTTTTGTCAAAGGCGGCAGATTCCGTCAGTGTTGCAAAGGTACTGGCGTCAGCGCCTCAGAATCAGCTGATCAGCCATACAGTATCAGGAACAGGAAAAATAGAAAGTACAAAGGAGACGGCTGTTTTTGTTCAGGAAGGAATTAAGATCGCTCAGGTCCATGTAAAGGCAGGAGAAGCGGTAAAAAAAGGACAGCCGCTGATGACTTTACTGGAAAGTAGTATCCAGGAAAGCATTGACAAAAAAAAGGACGAGATCCAGGAGGCTTCTCTGAAGATCAGCGATATCCAGAGCCAGGAAAACATTGATGCCCAGAAACGGGAAAATTCCTCCCGCTGGGCACAGCAGGATCTTGATACAGCTCTGGGAAACGGGGACATTAACATTTCCAATGCCCAGAATGAGCTGAATATTGCCCAGCAGAGGCTTGCAGAGTACAGACAGAAAAAAGCAGAGGCTCAGAAGCAGCAGGAACTGGAGCAGCAGTCCCAGGGATCGGATTTTGGAGACGGGGGAGAGGTACAGACTGATTTTTCAGACGGAAGCAATCTTCCTCAGGAGCCCATTATTTCCGAAGAGGATACACAGGAACAGGCTCTTGCAGACGATGTCCGGGCAAAAACAGAAGCGCTGAATCAGGTGATCATGAGCCGGAATCAGGAAGTGACCACTGCAGACAGGGCAAAACAGGAGGCAGCACTTCCGGCGCCTCAGGACAGCACAGAGGAAACCCTTCAGACACAGCTTGACAATCTGAATGAAGAGCTGGAAAAGCTGAATGTTCTGATGCAGAGTAAAGGGGAGATCACAGCTCCGGCAGACGGCGTGGTAAAAACAGTTTCCGCTCAGACCGGCGGGCAGACAGTTCAGGATGCGGCAGCAGTTCTCTATGAGCTGACCGGAGGCTTAAGTATGACAGGAGCGATAACAAAGGACGATCTGGAATACGTTTCCGCAGGGTCGTCTGTGCATCTGGAGGGCAACAGCAAAACGGTTGTGGAAAATGCGGTGGTTCAGTCTGTTCAGGAGGATTCCGCAAATCCGGGAACCTATATCCTTACTGTAGATGTTCCCCAGAGCGGGCTGACAGTAGGAGAAAGCGTGGATTTTACCGTGCAGAAGGAGGAAGGGCCGTATGCCTGCTGTGTGCCGCTTTCTGCACTTTACGGGCAGAAAGGCCAGGAATATGTACTTGTTCTTGACACCAGAGACTCTGTGCTGGGAGAGGTACAGGTTGCCAGAAAGGTTCCTGTTACAGTCATAGAAAAAAATGAGACAACTGCAGCTCTTCAGGAAGGGACACTTTCCGGCTCTCAGAAAATCATTACAGAAACAGACAGAGAGATCGCAGACGGCAGCCGGGTAAGGCTGCAGGAATCATGATTCCTGGTAAGCGGACGTTTTATGGAGTTTCCCGGAAACGTCTGCTTCTGGGAGTTCTGGCTCTGCTTTTTTACGGAGGGGCAGTGCTGGCATTTGGCAGTATGATGGAAGAACCTTCTGTTTCGGTGTTTCTGTCAGGAACATATCCGGAAAAAGAACAGGCAGAGGAGATTGTGAAAACACTGGAACAGACAGAAGCAGAAACTTCCGCCTGCTTTTACTGGGACGGCGGCATGACCACACTTACAGAGCCGGACTATGGACGGAGTGCCCAGGTAATGGCTGCAGGAATTCTTGGAGACGGAAGTCTTTATGATAAAAGAATCCGTGGATTCTGGGAAAAGGATAAAGAGGGCTGCATAATTGACGGAGATACAGCCTGGAAGCTTTTTGGCACCAGAGAGGCAGAGGGACGCCAGCTTGTATACGGGGAAAAAACTTATCAGGTCCGTCAGGTGCTTCCCTGGAAGCAGAGGATGATCCTGATCCGTCCGGAGAAAGAAGAAACCGTGTATACCAGAGTATTTCTGAAAAATGAGAGACTGCAGGATTCAAAAACAGCAGAGCAGTTTCTGATGGCTTATGGACTGAACGGCATGGTGGTGGACTCCGGATTTCTTATGAGTACGGCCAGAATGCTTCTGCTGATATTTCCAGGGATTGTGCTTGGGGCTCTCTTTCTGAAAGCAAACCAGGAGAGAAGGCTTTGCAGGGGGGAGAAGGGCGCCCTGTGGATGTGGACAGGAGCCAGCGTCCTGATTGTGGCAGCAGCCGCAGTGCTGCTCTGGAAAAAACTTGAGATCCCTCAGGAGTGGATCCCGTCCAGATGGTCGGATTTTCAGTTCTGGTCCGATAAATTCAGGCAGCTGGAAGAAAAAGTGAGACTTTTTCTCATGCTTCCAAAGACTGTGGGGCAGGCGGAGACTATTCTGGAGTTTGTAAAGTGCGCAGGCTGTTCAATGTGCTCTGCGCTTATTGGTCTTCTGGCACTGTTATGGAAAAGGTAAAGAAGCGAAAGAACATCTGCATGAGAAAATACATTTTAGGCTCCCGGGTATCTTTCGGTATCCGGGATTTGCCGTTTCAGAAAAATGTGTTAAAATATGAGTGGAAAATATGCTTTCAGAAGCTTGTGAAGCAGGGTTTATATTCAGGTGAGACTATCATGGCAAATTTTTAATTGAGATACCCCAAAAAGTATGTTAAACTGTATACAGCATGTATTTTTCAGGATAAAGGAAATAAGGAGAATGCAGTATGAGAAAAATTGCCATTGTAACTGACAGCAACAGCGGCATTACGCAGGATGAGGGAAGAAAGCTTGGAATCTCTGTTCTGCCGATGCCCTTTTATATTAATGAGGTTATGTATCTGGAAGGGGTTACGCTTTCTCAGGAGGAGTTTTATGAGCGACTGAAAAAGGATGAACCTATTTCCACCTCTCAGCCAAATCCGGGTGAAGTCTGCGGACTGTGGGATACACTTTTAAAAGAATACAATGAGATCGTGCATATTCCCATGTCAAGCGGGCTGAGCGCTTCCTGTGAAACGGCCATGGGACTTGCCCGTGATTATAACGGCAAGGTTCAGGTTGTGGATAACCAGAGGATTTCTGTAACTCAGAAGCAGTCTGTGATGGATGCGCTGACGCTTGTACAGGCTGGTAAAAGCGCTGCGGAGATCCGTGAGATCCTTGAGGCAGAAAGACGGGAATCCAGCATTTATATTACGCTGGAAACTCTGAAATATCTCAAAAAAGGCGGACGTATCACACCGGCAGCCGCAGCGATCGGTACAGTTCTGAATCTGAAACCGGTACTGCAGATCCAGGGAGACAAGCTGGACGCCTATTCAAAGGTCAGAGGAAAGAAGCAGGCCAAAAGAGTGATGCTGAAGGCCATGAAAGAGGATTTCGACAGTCGTTTTGCAGAATATGCAAAGCGCGGCGAAATGTGTCTGGAGATGGCATATACGGGAAATCAGGAAGAAGCAGAGGAATTCAAAAAAGAGGTTCAGGAAATGTTTCCTGATTATGAGATCCAGATGGATCCCCTGTCTTTAAGCGTTGCCTGTCATATCGGACATGGAGCTCTTGCAGTTGCCTGCTCAAAAAAGGTTACTGTCTGAAAAAAGAAAAGAATAAATACGAGGAGTCATAAGACATGAAGAAACTGATGGAAATTATGGCAGAGGAGCTTTCCTCAGCCTTTGAAAAAGCCGGATATGATCCGGAATACGGAAAGGTAACAGTATCCAACAGACCGGATCTCTGTGAGTTTCAGTGCAACGGGGCAATGGCAGGCGCCAAGGCATACAAAAAAGCACCGTTTATGATCGCAGATGATGTGGTGGAATATTTAAAAGACAGCCGGGTATTTTCTGCGGCAGAGGTAGTAAAACCGGGATTTATCAACCTGAAAGTAAAAGAAGAGTTCCTTGCAGACTATCTGAAGGAGATGGCAGAGGATCCGAAATTTTCTGTTGCCCAGGCAGAAAATCCCAAAACGATCATTATTGATTATGGCGGACCAAATGTGGCAAAACCACTTCATGTAGGTCATCTTCGTTCAGCAATCATCGGAGAGAGCATTAAAAGAATCGGACGTTTTGTAGGCCATAAAGTGATCGGCGATGTACATCTGGGAGACTGGGGACTTCAGATGGGGCTGATCATCACAGAACTGAAACACCGCAAACCGGAGCTGGTATATTTTGACGACAGCTATCAGGGGGAATATCCTGCAGAAGCGCCGTTTACCATTGGAGAACTGGAAGAGATTTATCCCTGCGCCAGCGGAAAATCCAAAGAGGATGAGGATTACCGCAACGAGGCTCTGGAGGCAACTCACCTTCTGCAGCAGGGAAAGCCAGGCTATATGGCTCTCTGGAATCATATCATGCAGGTTTCTGTAACAGACCTTAAAAGAAATTACGATAATCTGAATGTTTCCTTTGATCTGTGGAAAAAGGAATCTGACGCGCAGCCTTATATTCCGGATATGGTCCAGGCCATGAAGGATCAGGGATTTGCTTATGAGGATCAGGGCGCTCTTGTTGTAGATGTAAAGGAAGAGACAGACACCAAGGAAATCCCGCCCTGTATGCTCTTGAAATCAGACGGAGCTTCCCTTTATACAACAACAGATCTTGCAACCATCGTAGAGCGTATGAAGCTTTATGATCCGGACGAGATCCTTTATGTGGTGGACAAACGCCAGGAACTTCATTTTATCCAGGTATTCCGCTGCGCGAGAAAGACAGGCCTTGTAAAAGAGGACACCAGGCTTTCTTTCCTTGGCTTCGGTACCATGAACGGAAAAGACGGCAAGCCTTTTAAGACAAGAGAAGGAGGCGTTATGCGTCTGGAACGTCTGATCGCGGATATTGACCAGGAAATGTATACCAAGATCGTAGAAAACAGAAGCGTAAGAGATAAGGATGCCACAGAGACAGCTCAGATCGTAGGTCTGTCTGCAATCAAGTACGGCGATCTTTCCAATCAGGCTACCAAGGATTACGTTTTTGATATTGACCGCTTTACCTCTTTTGAGGGAAATACAGGTCCGTACATCCTCTACACGATTGTGCGTATCAAATCCATTCTGAACCGTTATGTGGAAGAGGGAGGAAGCCTTGAGGGAATCCAGATGCTTCCTGCAGTAAATAACAGCCAGAAGAACCTGATGCTGGAGCTGACAAAATTCGGTGCAACCGTGGAGAATGCTTTTGAGGAAAAAGCGCCGCACAAGATCTGCGCATATATCTATGAGGTTTCCAATGCATTTAACAGCTTTTACCATGAGACAAAGATTTTAAGTGAGGAAGATCAGGCGCAGAAGGAATCCTTCCTGAAGCTCCTTGATGTGACAAAAGGTATTCTGGAGACCAGTATTGATCTTCTGGGATTTTCCGCACCGGATCGTATGTAAAACATTACAGAGATTTATTTTTTTTAATATCCGCCAGAGTGTGCTGCGGCTTATGCCCAGCCTTCTGGCGGTTTTTTCTTGTATAAAAATCTTGAATAGATTTTAAATATATGGCACAATAAGTGTATCAATACAGTTAATACACCATAAGCCAGAAGGGAGGAACGTCTTATTATTATCTTGGATTATCAGGATCGCAGACCGATCTATGAGCAGGTAACAGAAAAATTCCGTGTACTGATCTATCAGGAGGCTCTTCCGGCAGGCAGCCGTCTTCCTTCTGTCCGTCAGCTTGCCATGGAGCTTTCCATCAATCCCAATACCATACAGAGGGCCTATGCGGAGCTGGAACAGGAGGGATTGATCTATCCGGTTAAGGGCAGGGGGAATTTTGTGGCAGATGCCAATCAGATATTAAAAATAAAAAGGGAGGATTACCGTAAAGAGCTTCGAAAAACTGTACAAAAAGGGCAGAGCCTGGGAATACAGAAGGGAGAGCTGATACAGGTGGTAAACTCCTGTTATGAGGAGGAAGGCCAATGATAGAGATAAAAAAATGCAGCAAGTCTTTTGGCTCCGTAAAAGCAGTGGATAAAGTTTCTCTTGAAATAGGAGAAAGAGAAGTGTTTGGTCTGGTGGGAAGCAACGGTGCAGGAAAAAGTACTCTTCTTCGTATGGCGGCAGGGATTTTGAAGCCGGATGAGGGGGAGATAGAGATTGACGGCGAAAGTATATACGATAATGAAAAAGCAAAAGCCTGTATTTTTTATATACCTGACGACAGTTATTTCCCGGCTGATTATACACCACGGGATATAGCAGATTTTTACAGATGTTATTATCCGAAATTTGATGTGCAGAGATTTTCGAAATTCCTGCGGCAGTTTCATATGGATGATAAAAAACGAATCAGTACTTTTTCAAAAGGAATGAGAAAACAGCTTCTTGTGCTCCTGGGAGTCAGCGCCGGTACAAAATACCTGCTCTGCGATGAGACTTTTGACGGTCTTGATCCGGTTATGCGCCAGGGAGTAAAAAGCCTTTTTGCATCAGAGATCATGGGAAGAGAATTCACACCGGTGATCGCGTCTCATAACCTCAGAGAACTGGAGGATATCTGCGACCATGTGGGGCTTCTGTATAAAGGAGGAATTCTGCTTTCCAGAGATCTGGAGGATATGAAATTTCATATTCATAAAATCCAGTGTGTTCTGAAAGACAAAGATCAGGAACGTCAGCTTCAGAAAGAAATGGATGTATTAAAGACGGAGCATCAGGGTTCTCTGCTGCTTCTGACTGTACGGGGAACCCGGGAGCAGATCATGGAGAAAATACAGGGGAAAAATCCCCTTTTCTGTGAAATTCTTCCTTTGACTCTGGAAGAAATTTTTATTAGTGAAACGGAGGTGGCAGGCTATGAAATCAAAAATCTGTTCTTCTGAATACGTGAGAACTGTTTCCAGAGGAAAAAGCTGGATTCCTGCGTTTTTGAGTCTGGGGTTCTTCCTGGCATTTCCTGTTGCACTGCTTCTTGTGGTGGGAAACTGGAAAGCGGCCCGGTATACGCCGGATCAGCTTCATCTGCTCTATGAGGGACTGTGGAAAGAAAAGCTGGTCTTTACAGGAGGAGCAATAACCATTGTGGCTGCCATAATGAACAGTATAAATGGATTCAGCTATGTTTATTCCCGTAAAAAGGTGGATTTTTATCACAGCCTTCCGGTAAAGCGTTCCCGGATGTTCTGGAATCGTGTATACACGGGACTTTTATACTATCTTGTTCCTTATATGATCATGGAGTTTTTTGCGGTTTGTATAGGAGCGGCAAAAGGATTTTTCAGTCTGAAGCTTATGGAGCTGGCTGCCAGACTTTTGCTTGTTCATTTGCTTTTATACTTTCTGTTTTATTTCAGTATAGTCCTTGTTTTTTGTGTGACGGGGAATTTTCTCATGGGAGTTTTATGCCTGGCAGGTATGCAGTTATATGGACCGGCATTGGGAATCTTGATGTCATTTTGCGCATACGGCTTTTTCGACACCTTTTCTTCAAACTATCCATATGGGATTTTTAAAGCATTGGAGGACTATGCCTCGCCGATTACTCTGACGGCTGCGTTCTGGCAAAAATATGAGGCTGGACAGGGCGCAGCACTGGCGGCTGTTCTGTTTGTTCTGACATTGATATTTACAGCGGTCTCTTATTTTGCCTACATACACAGGCCGTCTGAGGCAGCAGGGAAACCAATGGTGTATGGGAAACTGGCAGCAGTAATAAAATTTATGGTTGTTGTGCCGTGCGGCATGGGAACAGGCTTTGTTTTTTATCTGATTCCCACAAGTCACGCTCGGAATATCTGGTGTGTATTTGGAATGATACTTGGAACGGTACTTGCTCATGGAATGATAGAAGCATTGTACCAAATGGATTTTCACGCATTTTTTTTCAAAAAGGTACAGCTGCTTGCGGCGGCGGTCCTTGTTACCGTATGCGCACTGATTTACCAGAAGGATCTTCTGAATTTTGATGCCTATATTCCCCGTCAGGAAGACATCAAAGCGCTCAACCTGGATATGATGACACTGTCCGGCGATATGACAGACTATGTAAAAGAACAGGAAGACGGTACATTCTCTATAGAAGACTCTACATCCTGGGAGAAAAGAGAGAATGCTTTTTCCGGAAAAGACGGAATCGGAGAGGAAACCTATGAGATTCTGCAGAAAATTGTTGAAAATCAGGAAAACAGAAAGTTCAGATATGAAGGAGAACAGACAGAAGAAGGAACTTTTCGCCGTTTGCAGCTGGGGTATCAGCTTCGGTCAGGCAGAGAAGTGAAGCGCAGTTATGTGATAAATACAGAAGAATGCGGTGAGCTTTTGTATAATCTTTATAAAGAAGAAAATCTGAAAAATAAAACAGAACAATTTCTGGCTTCAGATACCGCATATCTGGATAATATTTCTTTTATTTCAGGAAACGGAAGAGGATATGATATTTTTCAGGATCAGCCGGAAAAACAGAAAAAACTGATTGAGGCGGTAAAAACAGATATTCAGGAAGCTGCTCCGGAAGATTTGCTTGCTCTTCCTTTTGCAGAGCTTCATATAAGCTATATACTTCCGGTAGCTGAGGATATACACAGTCTGGTTCCCGGAGAGGAGAAACCGGAAAGACATGCATATGGAGAAATAAATCTTTTTCCTTCTTATAAAAATACGATTGCGGTTCTTAAAGAGACAGGATATCCTTTAAGCTTTGAAGAAACGGAAATCAAAAAAGCAAAGATCCTCTATTATAATGAATCGGGAGAAGAAGAAACAGCTGCAGAATATACAGAAAAAGAACAGCTTGAAGCTCTGGTACAGGCGGCGGCTCCATCTTTCGGCACTTTTGCCTGGATAGAATATGAACCGGATGTAGCGGCAATCTTTCAGACAGAACAGGGGGAAGAATGTTATGCAGAGTTCCTGAAGGGCCGCATTCCGGAATTTATCCGTCAGGAAAGCGGAAGTACGGACAACAGGGAAGGCGAACTGACGGAGACAGGAAACCCGGAGAGGACAGAGGCTACAGGAGGGGTCGACGGACCCGCAGAGATTTCTGTTGAGAAAGAAAAAAGAGAGGGAGCGGATGAGTAAAGCAGTGAGACTGGATAAATTTCTGGCGGATGCCGGAAAGGGAACCAGAAGCGAGGTAAAAAAATTCATACAAAAAGGTCTGGTGCAGGTCAACGGCAGGACTGTGAAAAAACCGGAGAAAAAGATAACAGAAGAGGACCGGGTGGAGCTTCTGGGAAATCCTGTATCCATGGCTCCGGAGTTTGTGTACTACCTTCTTCATAAGCCGGCCGGTTACGTAAGCGCCACGGAGGACAGATATGACAGAACAGTGATGGAACTGATTCCGGAAGCGAGAAAGGGAATGTTTCCTGTAGGACGCCTGGATAAGGATACAGAAGGACTTCTTCTGATCACAGATGACGGGGGACTGGCTCATGAGCTTTTATCCCCGGCGCATCATGTGGAAAAAACGTATTTCGTAAGAGTGGAGGGAACGGTAACAGAAGAGGACAGACAAAAGCTGGAGCAGGGGATTGATATTGGAGAAAAAAGACTGACGCTTCCGGCAAAGGTGCAGCTTTTTCCTCAGGAAGACAGCGACAGAGAAAAGGCTGAGCTTTTGCGCCGGGTACGCACAGAAAACCTTCCGGAGAGCTATACAGAACTGCTTCTGACCATCAGCGAGGGAAAATTTCACCAGGTCAAGCGGATGATGAAGGCAGTGGGAAAGCCCGTGATCTATCTGAAAAGGATCTCCATGGGACCACTTACTCTTCCGGATGAACTGAAAAAAGGAGAATACCGTCCTCTTACAGAGGAAGAGGTTCAAAAATTAAAAAATACAGGCGGCTCTTCAGCAGAAAAACAGAAAAAATGCTGAAAATACAGCTAAAAACAGGAAAACCCTCTTTACACAGAGGGTTTTTGTGTGTTATACTCCAAGAGTTGCAAAATAATCACGCGTGGAGATTCCGATGGATGGTGCCCATACGGTGTGACGGCGGGGTCCAGATAGAAAATGATCCGCGCGGAAGAATCTAACCAAAAAAGGAGAACAAAAACATGAGCGTTATTTCAATGAAACAGCTTTTGGAAGCAGGTGTTCATTTCGGACATCAGACAAGAAGATGGAACCCTAAAATGGCTCCGTACATCTACACAGAGAGAAACGGTATCTATATCATCGACCTTCAGCAGTCTGTAGGTATGGTTGACGATGCTTACAATGCAATCGCTGACATCGTAGCAAACGGCGGAAACATCCTTTTCGTAGGAACAAAGAAACAGGCTCAGGATGCTATCAAGGTTGAGGCAGAGCGCTGCGGACAGTTCTATGTAAACGAGAGATGGCTTGGCGGTATGCTTACAAACTTCAAGACAATCCAGAGCCGTATCGCAAGACTGAAAGAGATCGAGGCTATGGAGGCTGACGGAACATTTGACGTGCTTCCTAAGAAAGAAGTTATTGAATTAAGAAAAGAGCTTACAAAACTGCAGAAAAACCTTGGTGGTATCAAAGAGATGAAACGTCTTCCGGACGCTATCTTCATCGTTGACCCGAAAAAAGAGAGAATCTGCGTACAGGAAGCTCATACATTAGGTATTCCGCTTATCGGTATCTGTGATACAAACTGCGATCCGGAAGAGCTTGATTATGTAATTCCGGGTAATGATGACGCTATCCGTGCCGTAAAACTCATTGTTTCCAAGATGGCAGACGCTGTTATCGAGGCAAACCAGGGTATAGCTGAGGCTGACGGCGAGATCGAAGCAGAGTCTGAGGAGTTTGCTGAGACAGTAGAAGAGTAATTTTATTTTATTAAATTATTCAGGTTAAAAATATCCAGGAGGAAATTGAGATGGCTATTACAGCAGCACAGGTAAAAGAGTTAAGAGAAATGACCGGCGCCGGAATGATGGACTGTAAGAAAGCTCTTACAGCTACAGAAGGCGATATGGATAAAGCAGTAGAGTTCCTTCGCGAAAAAGGACTTGCAACTGCTCAGAAAAAAGCAAGCCGTGTAGCAGCAGAAGGTCTTTGCAAGACTGTTGTTGCAGAGGATGCTAAGAGCGCAGTAGTTGTTGAGGTTAATGCAGAGACAGACTTCGTGGCAAAGAATGAAAAATTCCAGAGCTATGTTGCAGACGTTGCCGCACAGGCGCTTACTACTACAGCAGCTGATATCGATGCTTTCCTTGCAGAGACATGGGCACTGAATAACGAGCAGACTGTAAAAGAAGCTCTTGCAGCTCAGATCGCAGTTATCGGCGAGAACATGAACATCAGAAGATTTGCTCAGGTAAAAGAAGAGAACGGCTTCGTTGCTTCCTATACACATATGGGCGGAAAAATCGGTGTTCTTGTTGACGTAGAGACAGACGTTGTAAACGACGCTGTAAAAGAGATGGCTAAGAATGTTGCAATGCAGATCGCAGCTCTGAAACCACAGTACACTAACAGCTCTGAAGTGAGCGCTGATTACATCGCTCATGAAAAAGAGATCCTTCTTGCTCAGATCATGAACGATCCGAAAGAGTCCCAGAAACCGGAGAAGGTTATCCAGGGTATGATCACCGGACGTATCAACAAAGAGCTGAAAGAAATCTGCCTTCTTGATCAGGTTTACGTTAAAGCAGAGGATGGAAAACAGACTGTTGCTAAATACGTAGAGCAGGTTGCTAAAGAAAATGGCGCAAACGTTGCAATCAAAGGCTTTGTTCGTTTCGAGACCGGCGAAGGAATCGAGAAGAAGGAAGAGGATTTTGCAGCTGAAGTAGCAAAACAGATGGGAAACTAATTTTCCAGACAACATGAACTTTAAAACCCTTGAAAAGCTCAGAAAATGGGCATTTTCAAGGGTTTTTTGCAGTTTGGGAGAAATTCATAAATCCGATGATAAAATACCCGTATTTTATCATCGGATTTGGGACGAAAAAAGGCTGTAAAGGTATTGATCCTTTTTCAGAAATGCTCATACAGGCAGTCCCTTACTCCGGCAGTTCGTTTTTTAGATTCCGAATATGCATGTAAACGGTATTCTTGGAAATATTCAGGCGGCCGGCCACCTTGATCACACTGTCTTTCAGGTTAAAAATTCCTTTTTTGTAGAGGGCGGTTACAATTTCTTTGTTTTTGTTGTTGGTGGAAATGGACGTGTCGTTTAAAATCTGGTCTTTTACGTCGGCAAGGGCCGTCTCAATCAGATCGTCCACATTTTCGGTAAAGGTTTCTGTTGTGTGCGGGAAGCTCTGCAGGGAATTAAGGTTTTCCGGGATCATCTGCTGGATTACAGTTGAGAGTGGAATATTCGTATAAAAATTGATGCAGATCATTCCAATAATACGGTTTCCTTCACCGGGAATGGGGATCGTTGTGGACTTCAGTATCACTCCGTCCTGCCTGCGGTTAAAATAAGAAATGGCACAATGATCTTTTGAGTTTTCAATTTGTGAGAGCATGCCAAGAGCAAGATCTGTGATGGGAGCTCCGATTTTTCTGCCGGAATGGTGACCGTTTACAATCTGCATAACAGAGTGTTCCAGAGACTCCAGATTGTGCAGTATGACTTCATAGCCTTCTCCAAGATATTGTCCCAGTCCCTGGACAACAGGGATATAAGACTGCAGTATCATTCGTTCATTTTGAGTTAAAGTAATATATTCTTTTTTCATAGCGTTCCTTTTTTAATTATCCATTTTTTTTAATTATAATCTTCTTTCGTGCAATATGCAATAAAAACTGAAATGAAATTCAGTAAAAATGACATATAAAAAGAAACTTAATTTCATTGACTAAAAAATAATTTAGTGATATTATCAAATTGAACAAAAAAATAATGTGGGAGGAAGAGAAAATGTTAAAAGTGGTGAACACATTGAAAGCACCGGCAGCTATTGGACCATATTCACAGGGAATTATACTGAAAAATATTTTATTCAGTTCCGGACAAATTCCGGCAAGCCCTGAGACAGGAGAGATTGTGGGAACTGATATTACGGCTCAGGCAGAGCAGGTAATGGAAAATGTGAAAGCGATTTTGGATGAAGCAGGAACCTGCTTTGAGAACGTAGTAAAAACCACCTGCTTTTTAAGCGATATGGCAGATTTCGCAGAATTTAACAAAGTATATGAAAAATATTTTGTGTCAAAGCCTGCAAGATCCTGTGTTGCAGTAAAAGCTTTACCGAAAAACGTTCTCTGTGAAGTAGAAGTAATTGCAGAAATTCAGTAAACCTGCTTTGCAGATTGTGGAATGAATTTATTTTGGAGGAATACTTATGAGTGGGAAAGCAAAAAAAGTAAGAGAGAAAAAAGAGACCACCCTGTTTCTGGCAGTAATTCCGATTCTGGCAATGATCGTACTGCTGGGAGTGGGATATGCGGTTATGGGCTTAAGTCCGGAGGTTCTGATGCTGGTATCAGCAGCAATTGCAGGCGTGATCGCAATTTATCTTGGTTATACCTGGGATGAGATTATGGACTCTATAGTAGCCAAGCTCAGTAAAACAATGCCGGCAATTTTTATTTTGATCATTGTTGGATTTATGATCGGTTCCTGGATGATCGGCGGAACCATTCCGATGATGGTATTTTATGGACTGAAGCTGATCAGCCCGAAGTATCTGGTTGTTACTTCGTTTCTGGTTACTGCGTTTGTATCAGTATGTACCGGAACATCCTGGGGCTCTGCGGGAACGATCGGTGTTGCTCTGATGGGCGTAGCGGCAGGTATGGGAGCTCCTCTTCCGATCGTGGCAGGCGCCATTGTATCCGGTGCATATTTCGGAGACAAAATGTCACCTCTGTCTGATACAACAAACCTTGCCCCTATTGCGGCAGGCGGAAAGCTTTATGATCATATTCAGCATATGTTCTGGACAACAGGTCCCGGATTTATTATCTGCTGCATTGTTTACACGATCGTAGGCTTTACATTTGGCGGAGATCTTGCGGCAGCAGGAACACCGGAAAAGGTTACTATTATTTTTGAGACACTTTCTCAGATCTTCAAATTTAATCCGTTGATCATTCTTCCGCCACTTATTGTGCTTTACGGATCTGTTGCCAAAAAGCCGACCATTCCGATTATGCTGGCGTCCAGTGCGGTTGCAATTTTCAATGCTGTTACTTTCCAGAATTTCAGCCTTCAGGACTGCTTTACCGCTGCGATCAGCGGATTTAATATGGATATGATCCATGTTGCAGGATTTACCACAGAGGGACTGATTGAAGATATTCCCAAGCTTCTGCAGCGAGGCGGTATGGTTTCCATGCTGAATACTGTATTGATCGCATTTTGCGCTTATGGCTTTGCGGGAACACTGGCAGTAACCGGATCACTGAATATTGTTCTGAATAAACTTATGACTATTGTGAAGTCTACAGGAGGACTGATTGTTTCTACAATTGTTTCCTGTATCACAGCAGTGTTTGTTACATCAAACGGCCAGCTGTCCATCCTGATTCCAGGTGAGATGTTTAAGGATACTTACCTGAAAAAAGGTCTTGAGCCAAGAAACCTTTCCAGAACTCTGGAAGACTCTGCTACCGTTGTAGAGCCCATTACACCATGGACCGCAGCCGGTGTTTACATGGCTACAACTCTGGGAGTTTCCACTCTGGAATATCTTCCATGGGCAATTATCTGTTATACAGGTGTTATCTTTGCCGTAATCTGGGGATTCACCGGAATCGGTATCAAAAAGATTACAAAAGACAGCGAATACTATGATGAATATGTGGCTTTAAATAAAGCTGACGGAATTGATGTAGAGTAAGAAGATCGTGTGAGATGTGCGATTGAATAGGAAAAGGGGATGCTGAAGGGAAACGTCTGGATGCATGTTCTGTGTGTTTTTGGTAAACAACGGAGCAGGCTGATCGGAATGCAGGCGGCATCCCCTGTTTTATAAAAAGAGCCTGATGAAAAGAATATGGGCCCGGAAGGGACAAAGAATATGAAAATTAATTTTGACGAATGGAATGAGAGAAGAAACACCAACTGTGGAAAATGGGATACCATGGATAAAAAATATCAGAAAGAAGGAATGCTGCATCTTGGTGTTGCGGATATGGATTTCCGGTCTCCAAAACAGATCATTGATGCTTTTCAGGATATTCTTGACAAAGGAATTTTTGGCTATACAGATTTAAGCGACAGATTCTATGAAAATATCCGGGAATGGATGAGACAGAAGCATCAGGCTGAGGTATCCAGAGAGGAGATTGTATTTTGTCCCCGTATCAATGTTTCTTCCAGTATCTGTGTGGAAACATTTACCGAAGAAATGGATGAAGTGATCATCAATACTCCTGCCTATGGTCCTCTGTATCAGGCTGTTGTAAAGAATCACCGTAAAGTAGTGGAAAGCCCTCTGATACTGGAAAACGGCAGTTATAAGATCGACTTTGCACATCTGGAATCTGTTGTGACGGATAAAACAAAAATGTTTATTCTCTGCAGTCCGCACAATCCGGTGGGAAGAGTATGGACTAGAGAAGAACTGGAAGAAGTTGGAGCATTCTGCAAAAAACATGATCTTCTTTTATTTGTAGATGAGATTCACGGTGATATTGTGGCAGAGGGAGTTACTTTTACAACGGCTCTTACTTTATCCGAGACAGTGAGAGAGCGGCTGATCGTTGCCACATCTCTGACAAAGACCTTTAATGTTCCGGGAGTGATCGTTTCTTATATGATTGTTCCTGATGAGGAGATCAGAAGCCGCATTGCTCAGACCATTGACCGTATTGGTATGCATAATCCCACTATTTTTGCAGTGGCAGCTGTAGAACACGGATATATGGAATGTGAAGAATGGTACCGGCAGATGCTTGCTTATGTAAATGAAAATGAAACATTTACACGTGAGTTTTTTGCAGAACATTTTCCGGAATTTGAGATTCTTGAAAGACAGGGAACATATCTTCTCTGGATCAGTTATGAGAAGCTTGGAATTACAGAGGAAGAGCTGGAAAAATGGTTTCTGGAAAAAGCCAATGTTTCTGTTTATATGGGAAGTGTTTTCGGAAACGAGGGCAGAGGCTTTATCCGTCTGAATATAGCAAGTCCAAGGGCAATGCTGAAAGAAGCTTATGAGAGAATGGCTGCAGTTTATTCAGAGATAAAATAAAAGATCTGAGACAAAAATAAAAAAGAGGATTTTCAACTGGTATATCTGTCCGGTGAAAGATCCTCTTTTTATATATGGATTCCGTTATTCAAAAATATAAAATACAGAGTGCTTCAGGTTGCTTACTACGCATCTTTTTCCATGTTTTTTACAGCAGTGGAAAGCATAAGCTTGATTCGGTTCAGCTGATTTACCTCGCTGGCGCCCGGGTCGTAGTCAATAGCAACAATATTTGCTTCCGGATGCCTGCGGCGGATCTCCTTGATCACGCCCTTGCCTACAATGTGGTTTGGCAGGCAGCCAAAGGGCTGAATACACACGATGTTCGGTACGCCGCCGTTGATCAGCTCCAGCATTTCGCCGGTAAGGAACCAGCCTTCTCCGGTCTGATTTCCCGGAGAGACAATAGGAGAAGCCATTTCCGCAAGCTGGCGGATATCCGCAGAAGAGGAAAAATGGCGGCTCTGTTCCAGAGCTTCGTCCGCGGCTTTGCGGAGCCAGTCAATTCCTTTGATTCCCCAGTTTGCAACTGTTGCCTTTGATTTTTTAAATCCAAGGTAATCGGACTTGAAATTCTGGTTAAAGAAACAGTAGCTGATAAAGTCGATCAGGTCAGGGCACACTGCCTCGGCGCCTTCTGCTTCCAGAAGCTCAGCCAGATGATTGTTTGCAGCAGGAAGGAATTTTACCAGGATCTCTCCTACGATTCCTACCCGGGGTCTGCGTTCTCCGGTAACCGGGATCATATCAAACTCGTGAACAAGATCACGGCACATTTTTTTGAACTGGCTGTGGCTGATGCTTCCTCCCTGAAGGAAAGAGATCACCCGCTGTTCCCATATTTTGTGTTTCCGGTTGACAATTCCTTTTTCCTGTTCATAAGGACGCATGCGGTAAACACATTTCATAAGAAGATCTCCGAACACAGCTCCATAGCATATTTTTTTCACCAGAGGGAGAGTCAGCTTAAAGCCAGGATTGCTTTCCAGACCGCTGAGGTTTAAAGAGATTACAGGAACCTGCTCCATATCGGCTTTTTTCAGCGCACGGCGGATAAATCCGATATAGTTGGAAGCCCGGCATCCGCCTCCTGTCTGGGTCATAATAACCGCTGTTTTATCCAGATCATATTTGCCGGATAAAAGCGCATCCATGATCTGTCCTACAACGATCAGCGAAGGATAGCAGGCGTCGTTGTTTACATATTTCAGTCCCACATCCACAGCACCTTTGTTGTCGTTTGGCAGAACCTCCAGATTGTATCCGCAGGAATTAAAGGCCGCCTGGAGAATACTGAAATGGAAAGGCGACATCTGCGGGCAGAGGATGGTGTAATCCTTTTTCATTTCTTTTGTAAAAACAACTTTTTGAATGGCAGAGGACTGGATATTCCGTTTCCTGTTCTGCTTTTCTTTGGCGCGGATGGCTGCCAGAAGAGAACGGATACGGATACGGGCTGCGCCGAGATTGTTTACCTCGTCAATTTTCAGACAGGTGTAGATCTTGCCGCTTCCGTCCAGGATTTCATACACCTCATCGGTTGTAACGGCATCCAGGCCGCAGCCAAAGGAATTCAGCTGGATCAGGTCAAGATCCTCCCTTGTTTTTACAAAGCTTGCGGCAGCATAAAGCCGGGAATGATACATCCACTGGTCATTGACGCGGATCGGACGCTCAATGTCTGCCAGATGGGAAATGGAATCCTCTGTGAGAACAGCAAGTCCGTAGCTGTTAATAAGATCCGGGATACCGTGATGGATTTCCGGGTCAATATGGTAAGGACGCCCTGCCAGGACAATGCCCCTGCGCCCTGTTTCTTTCAGGTATTCCAGAGTTTCTTCACCCTTTTTCTCAATATCTCTGCGGGCAGCGGCCAGTTCTTCCCAGGCAGCGTGAGCAGCAGCTTTTACTTCCTGAGCCGGCAGATCTTTAAAAACTTCTACAAGGCGGTCAGTAAGCACCGCTTCTGAGGTAAAGGCAAGAAAAGGATTACGGAAATCAATTTCCGGATCATGAAGCTCGTCCACATTGTTTTTGATGTTTTCCGCATAGGAAGTGACAATAGGGCAGTTGTAATGGTTTACTGCATCCGGGAACTCGTTGCGCTCATAGGGAATGCAGGGATAGAAAATGAATTTTATGCCCTTTTTCAAAAGCCAGCTTACATGCCCGTGGGCCATTTTTGCCGGATAACATTCGGATTCACTGGGAATGGATTCAATTCCAAGCTCATAAATTTTTCTGGTGGACGTAGGTGAAAGAACTACTTCATAATTCAGCTTTGTAAAAAAGGTAAACCAGAAGGGATAGTTCTCAAACATATTAAGAACACGGGGGATTCCTACCCTGCCACGGACTGCCTTGTCTGCAGAGAGTGGCTCATAGGAAAAAATTCTTTTATATTTGTATTCGTAAAGGTTCGGAATATGTTCTTTGTTCTTTTCCTTGCCAATTCCGCGCTCGCATCGGTTCCCGCTGACAAACTGGCGTCCTCCGCTGAATTTGTTGATAGTCAGCCGGCAGTTATTGGTGCAACCTCTGCAGTTTGCCATGGAGGTTGTATATTTCAGGGAATTGATCTTTTCAATAGGGAGCATAGTAGTTTCTTTGCCTTCTTCGTAACGCTCCCTGGCGATCAGAGCCGCGCCGAACGCTCCCATGATCCCTGCAATATCCGGACGGATTGCATGGCAGTCGGCGATTTTTTCAAAGCTTCTGAGAACTGCGTCATTATAAAAGGTTCCGCCCTGTACCACAATGTGCTTTCCGAGCTCAGAGGCGTCGGAAACCTTGATTACTTTGTAAAGCGCATTTTTGATAACGGAATAGGCAAGTCCGGCAGAAATATCAGAAACCTCTGCTCCTTCTTTCTGAGCCTGTTTCACCTTGGAGTTCATAAATACCGTACATCTTGTTCCGAGATCAATGGGATGTTCTGCATAAAGAGCCGCTTTTGCAAAATCCTGCACACTGTAGTTCAGAGACTTTGCAAAGGTTTCAATAAAGGAACCGCACCCGGAGGAGCAGGCTTCGTTAAGCTGCACACTGTCCACGGTCTGATTTTTGATCTTAATGCATTTCATATCCTGACCGCCGATATCAAGGATACAGTCTACCTCCGGATCAAAAAATGCAGCAGCATAATAATGGGAAACGGTTTCTACCTCTCCCTCGTCAAGAAGAAGCGCAGCCTTGATCAGAGCTTCTCCGTATCCTGTGGAACAGGCATAGGCAATGTGAGCGTCCTTTGGCAGACGGGAGTAAATCTCCTGAATAGAGCGGATGGCCGTATTCAGAGGACTTCCGTTGTTGCTGCTGTAAAAGGAATAAAGAAGGCTTCCGTCTTCGCCTACAAGGGCAGTTTTCGTGGTGGTACTTCCGGCATCAATGCCAAGATAACAGTTTCCACTGTAATTGGAAAGATCACCGGTGGCTACCCGGTAAGAGCTCTGGCGTTCTGTAAATTCCTGATAATCCTCTTCTGAAGAAAAAAGAGGCTCCATGCGCTCCACTTCAAAATCAAGCTTGATGGAATGGCGGAGCCGATCTTTTAAGTCAGTAAGAGAAACTGCCACTTCTTCCTTTGCATTGAGGGCAGAGCCAATGGCCGCAAAAAGATGAGAATTTTCCGGAACAATGGTGTGCTCCTCATCCAGCTTCAGAGTACGGATAAAGGCAGCTTTCAGCTCTGATAAAAAGTGCAGAGGACCACCCAGAAACGCAACATGTCCCCGGATTGGCTTACCGCAGGCAAGGCCGGAAATAGTCTGGTTGACAACTGCCTGAAAAATAGAGGCAGAAAGATCCTCTTTTGTAGCGCCCTCGTTGATCAGAGGCTGGATGTCTGTTTTGGCAAAAACACCGCAGCGGGCCGCGATAGGATAAAGGGCTTTATAGTTTTTTGCGTATTCGTTCAGTCCCGGAGCATCTGTCTGAAGAAGGGATGCCATCTGGTCAATAAAAGAACCGGTACCTCCGGCACAGATTCCGTTCATACGCTGTTCGATGTTTCCGCCCTCGAAATAAATGATCTTGGCATCCTCACCGCCAAGCTCAATGGCAACGTCTGTCTGCGGCGCCATTGTCTGCAGGGAGGAGGAAACAGCGATCACTTCCTGGACGAACGGGATCTCCAGATGATTGGCAAGAGTAAGACCTCCGGAACCGGTGATCACCGGATGAAGGGTACATTCGCCAAGCTTATCATGTGCTTTCTGGAGAAGATCGGCCAGAGTTTCCTGAATGTTTGCAAAATGTCTCTGATAATCGGCAAACAGCAGGGTTTGATTTTCATCAAGAATCGCAATCTTTACGGTGGTAGATCCGATATCAATTCCTAATGTATATGTATTCATAAAATGTGAGTCAGCCTCCTCGTGTCGTATCTGTTTGTATGATCTGTCAAATATTCTTTCTTATTAAAAGTAAACAATAAGATAAAGATTCCGTAACATTATACGACAAAGTTTTTAAAATGACAATGTATAACTTTCACAATTTGTAAGGGTAAACAGAGGTAAGATTCTGGAAAACAGATAAAAACGATCTGATTTTATTTTGCAAATACAGGAAGGGCTGTGCGAATGACACGATCTGTTTCAGCGTAAACCGCAGGATTTCCTCTGGCTGTATACTTTACTTTTTATGCAATACAAGTTATACTGAAAAACAGTTAAAATATTACCGCAGAAAGAGGAAGCAGAACTATGGCAGAATATAAGTTGCTGAAAACAGAGGGGCGTGCAAAAAGGGCAGAGTTTCATACGGTCCACGGCACAATACAGACCCCTGTATTTATGAATGTAGGAACCATCGGTGCAATCAAAGGCGCAGTGTCCACCATGGATCTTCATGAGATTGGGACTCAGGTAGAGCTTTCCAATACCTATCATCTTCATGTGCGCCCTGGCGATAAAGTGGTAAAACAGCTTGGCGGGCTTCACAAGTTTATGGTATGGGACAAACCGATCCTGACAGATTCCGGCGGATTCCAGGTGTTTTCCCTTGCCAAGCTTCGCAAGATCAAGGAGGAGGGCGTTCACTTCCAGTCTCATATTGACGGACATAAAATCTTTATGGGTCCGGAGGAAAGTATGCAGATCCAGTCCAATCTTGCATCCACCATTGCCATGGCTTTTGACGAATGTCCAAGCAGTGTTGCAGACAGAGATTATGTGCAGAAATCTGTAGAGAGGACTACCCGCTGGCTTGCCAGATGTAAAAAAGAAATGGCAAGGCTGAACAGTCTTCCGGATACCATCAATAAGAATCAGCTTCTTTTTGGTATTAATCAGGGAGCCATTTATGAAGATATCCGTATTGAACATGCAAAAGAAATCGCAAAAATGGATCTGGACGGCTATGCGGTAGGCGGGCTTGCAGTAGGAGAAACTCATGAAGAAATGTATCGGATCCTGGATGCAGTGGTTCCGTATCTGCCTCAGAACAAACCTACCTATCTTATGGGGGTGGGAACACCTGCCAATATCATTGAAGGCGTAGACAGAGGCGTGGACTTCTTTGACTGCGTATACCCAAGCCGAAACGGACGTCATGGCCATGTGTACACCAATCATGGAAAAATGAATATGTTCAATGCAAAATATGAATTGGATACAAGACCGATAGAAGAGGGATGCCAGTGTCCGGCCTGCCGCCATTACAGCAGAGCCTATATCCGTCATCTTCTGAAAGCCAAGGAAATGCTGGGAATGCGTCTCTGCGTTCTTCACAATCTGTATTTTTATAATCACATGATGGAGGAGATCAGAGAAGCCCTTGACGAGGGAAGATTTGCAGAATATAAGAAAATGCGTCTGGAAGGCTTCCTCAGAGGAGAATAAAGCTGTATAAATAAAATACAGAAATAGAAAAAAAGCAACAAAAACACTTGAAGAAATTCTTATTTTTGTGTATGATGTGTTATAATGCTTCCAGACAGGGAAGCAGGTAAGACAGTCAGGAAACAGGAGGAAACAAAATGGAAGCAAGCGGAGCTGCAAGTATGGGCATGATGATCATATGGATGGTAATCATCTTTGGAATTATGTATTTCCTGATGATCCGCCCTCAGAAAAAAGAGCAGAAAAGACTTCAGGCTATGCTGAACAGTATGGAAGTAGGCGACAGCGTTGTAACAACAAGCGGTTTCTACGGTGTTGTTATTGACATGACAGAAGAAGACGTTATTGTAGAGTTTGGAAACAACAAAAACTGCCGTATTCCTATGAGAAAACAGGCAATTGCAGAAGTAGAGAAAGCTGAGCAGGCAACTGCATAACGAAAAATAGGCACCGGGTGACCGGTGCTTATTTTTTGGGGAAAATTGCTTAAAAAAAGAAGTTTTAACAGTTATAGCCAGAATGACATACATTTAGACAGTATTTACATGGAACTTTTTCGCTTTAACAGGTTGAAATCTTCCGCAAAGTGCGTTATTATAGTAACAATCCAAAAAGGAAAGGGATCTGCAGGGTGGTTTCCTGCGGAAAAAGGAAATAAGAAAATGGAATACAAGATTGCTTTGATTCCCGGCGACGGGATTGGACCGGAAATTGTAAGGGAGGCCAGAAAGGTTCTGGACGCTGTCTGCAGCAAATATGGTCATAAGTTTATTTACTCGGAGGTTTTATTAGGAGGCGCTTCTATTGACGTACACGGAGTTCCGCTGACAGAAGAAGCAGTAGAAACTGCAAAGGCTTCTGATGCAGTTCTGATGGGCTCCATTGGAGGGGATGCAAAGACTTCTCCCTGGTACAAACTGGAACCGTCCAGACGCCCGGAGGCAGGGCTTCTGGCAATCCGCAAGGCTTTGAATCTTTTTGCTAATCTTCGTCCGGCGTATCTTTATCAGGAACTGAAGGCAGCCTGCCCCCTGAAAGAAGAGGTCATTGGAGAAGGCTTTGATATGATTATTGTCAGGGAGCTTACCGGAGGTCTTTATTTCGGGGAAAGAAAAACAGTTGAGGAAAATGGGATAAAAACAGCCGTTGATACACTTTCCTATAACGAAAATGAAATCCGCCGTATTGCAGTAAAGGCCTTTGACATTGCCATGAAGAGAAAGAAAAAGGTGACAAGCGTAGATAAGGCCAATGTGCTGGACTCTTCCCGGCTCTGGAGAAAGGTTGTGGAAGAAGTGGCAAAGGACTACCCGGAGGTAACTCTGGAGCATATGCTGGTTGACAATTGCGCTATGCAGCTTGTTCACAATCCGGGACAGTTTGATGTGATCCTTACAGAGAATATGTTTGGCGATATTCTTTCTGATGAGGCGAGCATGGTAACAGGCTCTATCGGAATGCTTTCTTCGGCAAGTCTGAATGATACAAAATTTGGTCTTTATGAGCCCAGTCACGGCTCTGCGCCGGATATTGCAGGACAAAATAAGGCAAATCCTATTGCAACTATTTTGTCAGCGGCAATGATGCTCCGCTACTCACTTGATCTTGACAGAGAAGCAGATGCAGTGGAGGCGGCTGTTCAGAAGGTCCTTACAGAAGGCTACCGGACAGGTGACATTATGTCAGAGGGCTGCAGACCAGTGGGAACCGCTGAGATGGGTGATCTGATCGCGGCAGCGGTGTGACAGAAAGGAAACGGACAAGAATCAGAAATTCTTTGCCGGACACTGAATTTACAGAAAAGATCAGCTGCAATTACCGGCTATTCAATTTACGGCAAACATCAGGCAGGATGATCTGTCTTACGATACAGAAGGGAGAGACATATACATGAGAAGTGATGCAGTAAAAAAAGGTTCACAGCAGGCTCCGCACAGGTCCCTGTTTAATGCTCTTGGATTTACAAAGGAAGAAATGGAACGTCCCATGGTAGGAATTGTAAGCTCTTACAATGAAATTGTTCCCGGACATATGAATCTTGACAAAATAGTGGATGCAGTAAAACAGGGAGTTGCCATGGCTGGCGGAACCCCTGTTGTATTCCCGGCCATTGCAGTCTGCGACGGCATTGCCATGGGACATACAGGAATGAAATATTCTCTTGTTACAAGAGATCTGATCGCGGATTCCACTGAGGCAATGGCAATGGCTCATCAGTTTGACGCCCTGGTGATGGTTCCGAACTGTGACAAGAATGTTCCGGGCCTTCTGATGGCAGCTGCCAGGATCAATGTGCCAACGGTATTTGTAAGCGGAGGTCCTATGCTTGCAGGACGTATCCACGGACACAAAACCAGTCTTTCCAGTATGTTTGAAGCAGTGGGCGCTTATGCGGCAGGAAATATTTCTGAGGATGAGCTGACAGAATACGAAAACAAAACCTGCCCTACTTGCGGATCCTGTTCCGGTATGTATACTGCAAACTCCATGAACTGTCTTACAGAGGTTCTGGGTATGGGGCTTGGCGGAAACGGAACGATTCCGGCCGTTTATTCTGAAAGGATCCGTCTTGCCAAACATGCAGGAATGCAGGTTATGGAAATGTACAGAAGAAATATCCGCCCAAGAGATATTATGACAGAGGAAGCTATTCTCAACGCTCTGACTGTGGATATGGCTCTTGGCTGTTCCACAAACAGCATGCTTCATCTTCCGGCTATTGCCCATGAGATCGGCATGGATTTTGATATCAGCTTTGCGAACAGCATCAGTGAAAAAACTCCAAACCTCTGTCACCTTGCTCCGGCAGGACCTACTTATATGGAAGATTTAAACGCAGCAGGCGGCGTTTATGCAGTTATGAACGAGCTGGATAAAAAAGGACTTCTTCATACAGAGTGTATGACTGTCACAGGAAAGACTGTGGGAGAAAACATTAAAAACTGTGTAAACCTGAATCCTGAGGTAATACGCCCCATTGACAATCCATACAGCCAGACAGGAGGACTTGCAGTCCTGAAAGGAAACCTTGCTCCTGACGGAGGAGTGGTAAAACGTTCTGCGGTTGTGGAAGAGATGATGGTTCATGAAGGACCGGCCAGAGTGTTTGACTGTGAAGAGGATGCCATTGACGCCATCAAGGGCGGAAAAATTGTACCGGGAGACGTAGTTGTAATCCGTTACGAAGGCCCGAAAGGCGGACCGGGAATGAGAGAAATGCTGAATCCTACTTCCGCAATTGCAGGCATGGGACTTGGCTCTTCAGTGGCTCTTATTACGGACGGAAGGTTCAGCGGCGCATCCAGAGGAGCCTCCATCGGACATGTTTCTCCGGAAGCGGCAGTAGGAGGAACTATTGCTCTGATCGAAGAAGGAGATATCATCAGTATTGATATTCCGGCACTGAAACTGGAAGTAAAGGTTTCCGATGAGGAAATGCAGGCAAGAAAAGAGAGATGGCAGCCCAGAGAACCAAAAGTAACCACAGGATATCTGGCAAGATATGCGTCTATGGTAACCTCCGGAAACCGCGGAGCGATCCTTGAGGTACCGAAGATCCAGAAATAATGAAAAAAATGATCTGTTATAAAAAGAAGTCTGAAAAATATTTTACAGGTATCATAAAACAGCAACAGTTTTACAGGGGATCAATATAAGATTGAAGAGATATACCGGAAAATACAGAGGGAATAAGGAGGAGACGATATGCAGCTGACAGGCGCGGAAATTATCATAGAATGTCTGAAGGAACAGGGCGTGGATACCGTTTTTGGCTATCCGGGCGGGGCTATCCTGAACGTCTATGATGCACTTTATAAATACAGAGATGAGATCCATCATGTTCTGACCTCCCATGAGCAGGGAGCGGCTCATGCGGCAGACGGCTATGCACGTGCAACCGGAAAAGTAGGAGTGTGTATGGCAACTTCAGGACCGGGAGCCACAAACCTGGTAACCGGAATCGCCACTGCATATATGGATTCTGTTCCGGTAGTGGCGATCACTGCAAACGTAGGAAAACCTCTTCTGGGAAAAGATTCCTTCCAGGAAGTGGATATTGCAGGAATCGTTATGCCGATCACCAAGCACAGTTATATTGTAAAGGATATCACCAAGCTTGCGGACACCATACGAAAGGCTTTTTATATTGCAAAGAGCGGACGTCCGGGGCCGGTTCTGGTGGATGTGACAAAGGATGTGACAGGGGCGCTTTATGATTATTCTCCCCGCCGTCCGGCAACCGTAAACCGTGAGACAAGCGAGATCCACAGGGAGAATGTGGAACAGGCAGTAAACATGATCTGCAAGGCGCAGAAACCGTTTATTTTTGTTGGCGGCGGTTCTGTGATTTCCGGCGCATCGGAAGAAATCGCAGAGCTTTCTCACAGGATTCAGGCTCCGGTCTGCGACAGCCTTATGGGGAAAGGCGGATTCTCAGGAGAAGATCCATATTATACGGGAATGCTGGGAATGCATGGAACAAAAACCTCCAATCTGGGAGTCAGTCAGTGCGATCTTCTGATTGTTCTGGGAGCGCGGTTCAGTGACCGTGTAACCGGAAATGCAAAAACCTTTGCCAATAAAGCAAAGATTCTTCAGATAGATATTGACGCTGCGGAAATCAATAAAAACGTTCTGGTGGATGCTTATATAGAAGGCGACATCAAGGAAGTTTTAAGAAGGCTTCTGGAGGAAATCCCGGAGAAAAAGCATCCTCAGTGGATGGAACATATTCAGGAGATGAAGGCAAAATATCCTCTGAATTACGATCATACCCAGCTTACCGGACCGTATATCATTGAAAAACTTTATGAACTGACCGACGGAGATGCAATTATCACTACAGATGTGGGACAGCATCAGATGTGGGCGGCTCAGTATTATAAATACAAAGAACCGAGAACATTTTTAAGCTCCGGCGGCCTGGGAACCATGGGATTTGGTCTGGGGGCAGCTATCGGAGCAAAAATGGGAAGACCGGAAAAAACTGTGGTAAATATCGCAGGTGACGGATGTTTCCGGATGAACATGAATGAGATTGCAACAGCAGTGCGCTGTGGAAAACCACTTGTGCAGATCGTTCTGAACAACCATGTTCTGGGAATGGTGCGCCAGTGGCAGACTTTATTCTACGATCACAGATATTCGCATACTGTATTAAATGATGCAGTGGATTTTGTGAAGATCTCCGAGGGCATGGGGGCAAAGGCGATCCGTGTCACAAAAATGGAGGAAGTGGAATCTGCGCTTAAAGAAGCTCTGTCTTCTGATGGTCCGGTGGTTTTGGACTGTTGGATCGATCAGGATTTAAGTGTATTTCCAATGGTGCCTGCTGGGGCAAATATTGATGATGTCTTTGACGAGGAGGATATGAAAAATGAGCAGAGTGTATAACTTTTCCGCCGGACCGGCTGTACTGCCGGAACCGGTACTGAAAGAACTGGCAGAAGAAATGATGGATTATCAGGGCTGTGGCATGTCTGTGATGGAAATGAGTCACAGAAGCCCTGAATTTCAGAAAATCATTGATGAGGCGGAGCAGGATCTGAGAGATCTGATGAACATTCCGGACAACTATAAGGTGCTTTTTTTGCAGGGAGGGGCATCACAGCAGTTTGCAATGATTCCCATGAACCTGATGAAAAACGGGGTGGCAGATTATATTGTCACCGGACAGTGGGCCAAAAAAGCTTATCAGGAAGCGCAGAAGTACGGCAAGGTCAATAAGATCGCATCTTCTGAGGATAAGACCTTTTCCTATATTCCGGACTGCAGTGATCTGGATATCAGTCCTGATGCCGATTATGTGTACATCTGCGAAAACAATACCATTTACGGAACAAAATTTAAAACTCTTCCCAATACAAAGGGCAAAACTCTGGTGGCAGATGTTTCCTCCTGCTTCCTTTCCGAGCCTGTTGACGTAAGTAAATACGGAATCATTTACGGCGGAGTCCAGAAAAATATCGGACCTGCGGGAATGGTGATCGTGATCATTCGTGAAGATCTGATCACTGAGGATGTCCTTCCAGGTACACCTACCATGCTCACCTACAAGACTCATGCAGACGCAGGATCTCTTTATAATACTCCAAACGCTTACTGCATCTATGTGTGCGGAAAGGTATTTAAGTGGCTGAAGTCCATGGGCGGACTTGAGGAGATGAAACGAAGAAACGAAGAAAAAGCAAAGATCCTTTATGATTTCCTGGATGAAAGTAAGCTGTTTAAAGGAACGGTAGAGCCGGAATCCCGCTCACTGATGAATGTTCCGTTTGTTACAGGAGATAAAGAGCTGGATGCGAAATTTGTAAAAGAAGCAAAGGCAGCAGGCTTTGTAAATCTGAAAGGTCACAGAACCGTGGGCGGCATGCGCGCCAGCATTTACAACGCAATGCCGAAAGAGGGAGTGGAAGCCCTTGTTGCTTTTATGAAAAAATTTGAGGAGGAGAATGCGTAATGTTTCAGTATCACTGCCTGAATCCCATTGCCGAAAGAGGCCTGAACATGTTCAGTGAGGATTACACAAAAACAGAAAATATCAATGAAGCGGACGCTGTTCTTGTAAGAAGCGCCAGGATGCATGATATGGAGCTTGGCGATTCTGTAAAGGCTATTGCCCGCGCCGGCGCCGGTGTAAATAATATTCCTGTTGATGCCTGCGCGGAACAGGGAATCGTTGTTTTTAACACTCCGGGGGCCAATGCCAACGGTGTAAAGGAGCTGGTAATTGCAGGAATGCTCCTTGCCTCCCGCGACATTGTGGGCGGCATTGAGTGGGTAGCCGGTCAGAAGGACAAGGAAAACATTGATAAGCTTGCGGAGAAGCAGAAAAAACAGTTTGCAGGCTGCGAGATCAGCGGCAAAAAGCTTGGAATCATCGGCCTGGGAGCCATTGGAGCCATGGTTGCCAATTCTGCTACTCATCTGGGAATGGAGGTTTACGGCTATGATCCGTATATTTCCATTGACGCTGCATGGAATCTTTCCAGAACCATCAAACACAGCAAATCCCTTGATGAGATCTACAGCCAGTGCGATTACATTACCATTCATGTGCCGCTTCTTGACAGCACACGCAAAATGATCAACAAAGAAGCCTTTGACAAAATGAAAGACGGAGTGGTTCTTTTAAACTTTGCCAGAGATCTTCTTGTTGATGAAGAAGCGCTGATCAATGCACTGGAAAGCGGAAAAGTGAAAAAATATGTGACAGATTTTGCAAATCCTCTTGTGGCAGGCCGGGAAGGGATACTGGTAACTCCTCATCTGGGAGCTTCCACAGAGGAATCAGAAGAAAACTGTGCAGAAATGGCAGTAAAAGAGCTTCGGAATTTCCTTGAAAACGGAAACATTAAAAATTCTGTGAATTTCCCCAACTGCGACATGGGAATCTGTGTGGCAGTGGGACGTATTGCTATCTGTCATAAAAATATCCCTAATATGATCAGCCAGTTTACCAAGATCCTTGGCGGAGAGGGCGTGAATATTGCGGATATGACAAATAAGAGTAAGGGCGAGTATGCCTATACTCTTATTGATCTGGAGAGCACAGTTTCAAGAGAGGCGCTTGAAGAACTTCGTGCCGTAGAGGGAGTATCCAAGGTTCGTGTGGTAAAATAAAATTGATTTGCAGAAAAGGGTCTTACTGAAAAAGTGGGGCCTTTTTTTGATCAGATTAAAAAAACAAGCTGTACCAGGACCATGTATAGAATTGTCCCTCCGGCAATGGACAGCAGCATCTGCCGTTTCCACAGGTGGAGAAACACCACTGCAAGAATGGACAGAAATTCAGGGATACCATGGCTGCCGGTAAAAATGCTTACGTTTTTCAGACAGTAGACCACAAGCAGTCCAAACACAGCCGGAGGGAGAACCTTTCCCAGATACTGAATGTATTTGGGAGTGGCTTTTCCTGCCGGGAAAAGAAGAAAGGGCAGAAAACGTGTCAGGACAGTCCCAAGCATTACCATTGCAATGCTAATGATCTGTTCTGTAAGAGTCATTGGTTTTCACCTCCTCTGGTCAGAGGCGTCCGGAGAAAGGTCAGCATGGCAAGGAGCATCAGCATGGCGGGAATGATGAAACGGTCCGGACCGAAAATAATCAGGCAGATAAGAGAAAGCAAAAGCCCAAGAACAGAACAGGTATGGCTCTTTTCTTTCATCCATTGTTCCATAAAGATTACTACAAACATGGCTGTCATGACAAAATCCAGTCCCTCTGTACTGAAGTGAATCAGAGAACCGAAGATGCCTCCCAGAGTGGCGCCGGTTACCCAGTAAATGTGATTATACAGGGTTACAAAAAACATGAACCAGCTTCGATCCACATCTTCAGGGATTTCTGCGGCATAGTTTATGGAAAAACTTTCATCGCACATACCGAAGATCAGATAGAATTTTTTCAGACCGGCTCCCTAGTATTTTTCCAGCATGGAAATACCGTAAAAAAGATGACGGGCGTTAATCATCAGAGCCATGGCCAGTGCCTGAACAGGATGGAAGGCGCCCAGAAGAAGATTTACGGTAACAAATTCAATGAATCCGGCAAAAATTGTCAGGCTCATGAGCATGGGATACCAGAAGCTGAATCCTGAAGCATTCATGTAAATACCATAGGTCATGCCCAGAAACAAAAAACCTGTCAGAATAGGTATGGTGTGAGGAAAGGCACACCGGGCTGCTTTTTTATGGTGTGCCTTTCTCTGGAAGATTTATTCATAATCTGTTCCACGGAAAAATTACTGTCTGGATGCGATAAATTCCAGAACTTCTTCTCTGGACGGCATAACGCGAAGCGCGCCTTTTCTGGTGGTGATCAGAGAAGCGGCTGCGTTGGCAAAGGTCAGAAGCTCTTTTAAGTTTTCTGCAGTCAGATCCTCCAGACCATGCTCCAGAACATAGTTGAGAGCGCTTGCGCAGAAAGTATCTCCGGCGCCGGTAGTCTCAATGGTGTTTTCCTGAAGGAAAGGAGCAGCCTCCACTCTGAGATCCTTGTAATAAGCGCGGCTTCCGTCTTTTCCCATAGTGATAAGCACCAGAGGAATGTTGTATTTTTCGCGGATCAGGGCAGCGCCTTTGTCGTAATCAGTGGTTCCGAAAAGAAATTCTACTTCATTGTCAGAAATTTTCAGTACATCGCATTTTCCCATTCCGTATTCGATCTCTCTGCGTGCATCGTCCAGAGAATTCCACAGAGGAGGGCGGAGATTCGGATCAAAAGTAATGATACAGCCGGCCTCTTTTGCCAGTTCAATGGCATGACGGGTCGCTTCTCTGATACCTTCATGGGTGGAAGAAAGAGTACCGAAATGGAAAATACGGGAATCTTCAATCAGTTCTTTCTGAACCTCTTCCTTTGTGAGCATCATATCTGCGCCGGGATCACGATAAAAAGAAAAATCTCTGTCCCCGTCCGGATAAGTATGGACAAAAGCAAGCGTAGTATGATGCTTATGGTCCATGATCAGGTTGCGTGTATCAATTCCAACTTCCTCTACAGCCTTTTTTAACTGATTTCCGAACATATCGTTTCCGACTTTGCCAATAAAGGCTGTTTTTTTGCCAAGCTTCTGCAGCATGGCAAGGACATTGCAGGGAGCGCCGCCCGGATTTGCCTCCATCAGAGGATTCCCCTGAGCGCTGTCGCCGTTTTCGGTAAAATCGATCAGCAGTTCACCAAGTGCTGTTACATCGTATTTTCTGTTTTTCATAATAAACCTCCTTAAGTATCTTGTGATCCACACAGACTCCTGAGCTGGCAGGAACAGACCGGCAATCTGTATGTTTTCGCTATTATCAATTTAGCGTAGGGAATCAATTTTGTCAAACAAAATTCGGACAAATCTTTATTTTTTACAGTAAAAATGGTAAAATAACAATATTACAGATTCTTTTGCAGGGGAGAATCCATTTGTTTTAGATAATGGAGAGCCCTTTTTGCCGGAGGAATCAGTCAGGAGGTTGGAGAAGATGAACGGAAAAGCGTATGACTATATGGACTGGCCAGGAATTGAAGCGATCATATACGGGGAGGAAGTATCTCCAAAAGATATTATGGCTCCAAGGCTCACTCCGGACGGGATACTGCTGCAGGGCTTTTTCCCGGAGGCAGAAAAGGCCGAGGCGGTGATAGAGAAAAAGGCATATTCTATGGAAAAGGAAGATGAGGCAGGATATTTTGCAGTTCTTGTGCCCGGAAGAAAAATTCCTTCCTATTCTTTCCGTGTAACAAAAAACGGAGAAACAAAGGAGTTTGAAGACCCTTATGCCTTTTCTGGACAGATGACAGAGGAAGAGGAAAAGGCTTTTTGTGCAGGAGTATATTATCATGCCTATGAAAAAATGGGCGCCCATGTGATGACCATAGACGGAACAGAAGGAACCAGCTTTGCCGTGTGGGCTCCAAATGCGGTAAGCGTAAGCGTTGTGGGAGATTTTAACGGCTGGGACGGCAGAGGTCATCTGATGCACAGACGGCCCATGTCCGGTATTTTTGAACTTTTTATTCCAGGAGTAAAAAAAGGAGATCTTTATAAGTATGAGATCAGAATCCGGGGAGGTCAGAAGGTTCTGAAAGCGGATCCCTATGGAACCTGCACAGAGGCTTTTCCCGCCACAGCATCCATAGTGGACAAAGCTGCCGGAGACATTACCTGGACAGATGATTTCTGGATGGCGGAGCGTAAAAAATATGCGGACAGGAATCAGCCGGTATCTATTTACGAAACGGACCTGACTCAATGGAAAAACGGGGAAGAACTTGTTTCCTTTGTAAAAAAACTGGGCTATACCCATGTGGAGCTTCATCCGGTTATGGGATACCTGGACGAAGAGGCAGGGCCTTATTCTACATTCTCTTACTATGCACCTGACCGTAGATATGGCGTGCCGGAGGATTTTGCCCGTCTGGTCAATGAACTCCATAAAGAAAATATCGGTGTGATACTGGACTGGACTCCGGCTCATTTTCCGCGTCATGGAGAAGGACTGGAGCGCTTTGACGGAACACCTCTTTATGAGATTCCGGATCCGGCAATGGCAGTCCATCCTATGTGGGGAACCCTTCTTTATAATTATGAAAGTCCAATGGTAAAGGAGTTCCTGATCGCCAATGCGTTTTACTGGACAGAGGTGTACCATGTGGACGGATTCCGTGTGGATGATGTGGATTCCATGCTTTATCTGGACTATGGAAGAGAGGGCGAAAGCTGGCGGCCAAATCTTTACGGAACCAACGAAAACCTGGCGGCAGTAGAATTTCTGAAGCATCTGAATTCAGTTATGAAGAAAAAGCACCCCGGTGTTCTTATGATCGCTCAGGAGGACGGACTGTGGCCGGAGCTTACAGATGATGTGGAAAACGATCATATTGGTTTTGACTATAAATGGAACAATAACTGGACCAGTGATTTTATTCATTATCTGGAGCTGGATCCCGTTCAGCGTCAGTATGACCATGATCAGCTTACTTTGTCCATGCTCTATGCTTACTGCGAGCATTATGTACTGACACTGGGAACAAGAAGTGCCGGGGAGATCAGTGAATTTATGGATAAGCTTCCGGGCGATGAGAAACAGAAGCTTGCCCAGATAAGAGCTGCCTATACGTATCAGATGCTTCATCCGGGAATTAAAATGACTTCTCCGGGTAAAGAGCTTTCCCGGGAAATGGAAACATTTTTCCATGATCTGAATGAGCTTTACTGTTCTCATCCCGCGCTGTGGCAGAAAGACCATGAATATGAAGGTTTTGAATGGATCCAGCTGATGAAGTATGAAGAAAATGTACTGACCTTTATGAGGAAAACAGAAAAACCGGAAGAAACCCTTGTAGCGGTGGTGAATTTTGCGGCAGTACCCTATGAAAACTACCAGATCGGCGTTCCTTTTAAGGGTAAATACAAAGAAATCTTTAACAGCGACCGAAAAGAATACGGAGGTATGGGTGCCGGAAATCCAAGGGCAAAATCCAGTAAGGCAGAGGAATGTGATGAGAGAGAAAATTCTCTGAAGATACGGATTCCGGCTTTTGGAGCCGTAGTGCTGTCCTGTACACTGGCAGAAAAAGCAGAAAAGAAGCCGCTGAAAAAGCCGGCTGCCCGTAAAAGATCAACAGCAAAAAAAACATCCAAAAAGCCTGCGGCCTGAAAAAAGAAGGTGGCGAAAAATTTGGACTTTCAAGATTGTAGCCCCTGTTTTCTGATGATATAATAAAAAAGGCAAGGAGACCGCTTTCATGTTAAAAATGATGATCCGCATGATGATGATAAGATAACGACAGAGAAAAAATACCATTTGGACGGTATTTACAGTACAATCAATAACACATTCCTTACAGTGGGACTTTCTCATATTGAGGATGGTTCTGGTGCGTTAGTATATCGTGATTGTGGACGGGCAAGGGATTTCAGCCTGTTTGGGAAAATAGTCAATACTTTGAAAAGGCAGACTTGGTTTATGGATAATGTAGCCGTTTGGCGTTTATATGACAGTGATGATTCCGACAGCTCCGAAAATTTTAATGAAGAAGATCTGCTGACCCATTACAGAGAAAAACAGGCTATGAGGGCTTGATCTTTTGGAGAGAAAATATTTTAAGGCACTGAATTTTTGACAGAATTATTAAAACCATCAGAAGACATTGTAATCGACGATTCACTTCTGATTGCTCCATCCGAGGAACCAACAGAATAAGGATACATATCAGGCAGGACATGAAAAATGTCCTGCTTTTTGGGCTCTATGTCAAGTTTTGGGGTGGGATTCTTAGGAATCTCGCCCCGTTACTGCGTTTGGAGCCTTTTTTACATTTTTAAGTTCTATACTTATATTTGGGCATGAAAAATAAACCTTCGTGCCAGTCTTGTTTATAAGTTTCTATTTAAATTGTCGTTCATCTCGTTCTATCTTCATAACATCACCTGATATAATTTTATATTTCATGTGATATTATTTGAACGATTATAAATTTCATACAACCGACTATTTATTTTTATAATAAGGGCAATAAATTTGTATTGTAACTATTAACGATATAAAGCCCAGAGGTCAAGTATATAGAAAATTATAGGAGGAAAAATGAGTAGAGAGACTATAAAATATTTGATTGATATGATCCCCGAAAAAGACATTGATACAATTTATAGAGTTTTAGTGCGTTTTGTTCCTGAGACAAAACCACTTCCGGACGAAATAGAAGCAATATTAGAAGCAAAAGCAGATACATCTCCGACAATTTCTCATAACGAGATTAACTGGGATTAAAAGCAAATTTATAAAAGTTTTCAAAAAGAACAGGTTTTATCTTGTTCTTTTTTTATACTCAAAATTAATGTAAAAGCAGGCACAGAAAGGAGAACAAAATCATGAAAAAACAATGAAAACAATCGAACTTAGAAACCACCTTTACAAAATGGCAGAGGACAGCACTTTAGGATGGAAATACTCTTCCGATCACAAAGCTTACATGGAAATGATTGATTATCACACCGGAAAAGTTTATGCACTGGAGCATGATGTATTCGATCAAGAATACTCAAAGGGAAGACGGCTAAATCCATGTCAAATTGCAACTTTTCAGGATGTGCCTGTTATTGGTGTTTTTGATATGCGGAATGTAGATGAACCTGATATCTGGGGCAACGCAAATTATTTGAAATACATTCGTAAAAAACTTTGACTTTTCAAGGAAAGATTGATTATCTCAAGGATAAACTTGCTAAAATAGAACAAGCGAAATCACAGTTTGCTTTTCATGTATACGAGCATGTAAAGGAACAATGCCCCAACGCAGATGCAACTTTCAAGGAAAATTTAATTACTATGGTGGGTGTACCGGGATTCCATTTGCTTGAAGAAGCTGGATATATTGAACTGCTTTCATTTTCGCCCACTACAATGCTTAAGACTTCTTTCATGCCATCTTCATTGATTCCAAGTACCACAATGCAGCCAGCTTCCTGATCACACCATCATCCCGTACAGAGAAGTGCACAGCATCAATAAAAACGATTGGATACACAGGTGACAAAGGACGGTTCTGCCATTCCTCGATTTTTGGAAGGAGCTTATCTGTGATACCGGATACCATTCCTTCACTGACTTCAAACCCATAAACATCCTCTATGGTTTCTGAAATCTGCCGTGTAGTCATCCCCTTGGCATACATTGCAATAATCTTATCATCAATCGCAGAAATATCCTTTTGACGTTTTGGGAGCACTTGCGGTTCAAAAGAACTTTGGCGATCCTGAGGTACATCTACTTCGAATTCACCGTATTTACTACGAACAGTTTTAGACTTTGTTCCATTACGGTAATTAGGCTCACCAGATCTTTCATAACGATCGTATCCAAGATGATTGTCCATTTCTGTTTCAAGCATATCTTGAAGGGCTCCGGAAAGCAGATCTTTAAGTGCCTCCTGAATATCCTCAGCTGATTGGATATCGTATTCCTGGAGTAGTCCCTGAATAAGATTTCTTTTTCCTTCTGTCATCGGTTTTGGTTTGTAAACTTCTTTTTTCTGTTTGCCATAATAAAAGGCCTCCTATGATTTAATATATTTTATCATAGAAGACCTTTATAGTGTTTAATTTACAGAGATTTTTTTACAGGCTCATGTGCGCTTATCAGCCAATCTATAACCATCATATCTTATACTTTCCCCCATAATACAATCTTCGTATCCATCATAAGTAGATCTTTTTACTTCCGAAAATTTTTCCTTTTTGAGCCATTTAAGTATTCCACCGCTGAAAGTCTGAGATCTTACTTCTTTGCTTTTGTCTACAATAGTTTGTTTTTAAGACTTTTCTTAGCATCTTTATACTTTTCGCAATAAGCATCCTTTTTGGCGTTGATTTCTGCATTGGTTTTCCGTAGAAATAGTTACCGTTTACATCTTTGTAGAATTTATATTTGATTCCATTAATTGTTTTGGTTCCCCATGAACCTTCTCCATTTTTTCTTCGACTTGCCATTGCATCATACCTCCAACCATCCAAAACGTATGTTCGCAATAGCTGATTAGTTTTTTAATTTTACTTGACAATCTTATATTTGTGCATTAAGATAATAAATGTGTTTGGAGAACACGTTGTACTTTTACCATAACTATAATGAAAACTATGGTAAAAGTAAATAGGGTAAAAGCAGGAAAGAAATTACCATAGTTAGAATAACATTAGATGGTATTATAAGGTACAGCGAAGTAATACTTAACCAGTTGGAAAATCTGCTAAAAACCCTTATAACATGCGGAAATAAAGGAAAATCTTTGATTTCCGTTGTCACAGGCTGGAATAGCTCAGTCGGTAGAGCACTTCACTCGTAATGAAGGGGTCGTGAGTTCGAGTCTCATTTCCAGCTTTTATGATACAGATATCAGTAAGTGATATATACGATCCAAATAAAATGACTGTTCTTTCAGAAAATGAGAGAACAGTTTTTTGTTTTTACAGGAAAAACCAGGAGCAGGAAGGTTGTTCAGGAAAACGGAAATGTTGCTTTTGCAAATGGATTTTGGTTTTGCTGACACTTGCAATAGACAGAGATTATGGTATGATTAAATATCAGTAAGATGTTTCAGATCATGTATAAACTGACAGAAAGGATAAGCGAACCCCCATCCTTTTTATTGGCGATATACTTATTTATGAGGAGAAGCGTTATGGATGAAACAGAACAGCGGATCATTGATCTTATAGAAGAGCACAGACAGGAGATTCTGGATTTTGCCAGGGATATTGAAGGGCATCCGGAGCCTGGCTTTCAGGAAGTACGAACAGCGAAAAAAACAGCAGAGCTTCTGAAAAAATATGGATATGAGGTTCAGGAGGGAATTGCCCTGACCGGAGTCCGGGGCGGCTGGAACAGCCAGGACGGAGGTCTGGAACGGATATCCGGAGCAGGAAAAAACGTTGCAGGAAAAAGTACGGGAAAGTTTCCGAATATTTCAGTGATCGGGGAGATGGATGCCATTGGATGCAAAGCTCACCCGATGGCAGATGCGCAGAACGGCACAGCCCACGCCTGCGGCCACCATGCTCAGATGGCTGTGCTGGCCGGGGCGGCAATGGTTTTTGCAGATCCTGAGATCAGAAAACAGATTACAGGCTCTCTGACTTTTTTGGCTGTGCCTGCAGAAGAATACATTGATGCAGATAAAAGAACAGCCCTTCGGAAACAGGGAATCTGTTTCGGTTCCGGCAAAAGTGAAATGATCCGAAGAGGAGAGTTTGACAATACAGATCTTGTGATGACGACTCATGTACATATGGTTCCGGTTGAAGAGGACTTTTATCTGGGGAATCCTGCCTGCAATGGTTTTACAGCAGAACGAGTGACCGTCCGGGGAAAAGCAGCCCATGCAGCCATTGATCCCTGGAATGGCGTCAACGCGCTAAGTATTGCCTCAAGCGCCATTCAGATGATGGGACTGATGCGGGAAAACTTCCGGGAGGAGGATCATGTGCGGCTTCACAATGTAATCCGAAAAGCCGGAGATGTGGTAAACAGTGTGCCGGATGAGGCGGTTGTGGAAACAAAGATCAGAGCATCTTCTCTGGAACGGATTCAGGAAGTACAGGAGATGATCGACCGGGCCTATGACGGAGCTGCCTATGCTTTCGGTGGAAAAATTGAAAGAGAAAGGATTCCCGGCTACATGCCTGTCCGTCCAAGGGAGGCGGATCCGGCGCTGGTTCAGGCGGCAGAGGCGTTGGGAGTTTCTTTTCGTACTGTGAAGCCGGGAGATTTTAACAATGCATGTACGGATATGGGAGATCTTACCCAGCTGTTTCCGGTAGTAAATTTTACCTTCCGGGGCTTTGAAGGCCGGCTTCACGGAGAAGATTTCCGGATCACAGATGAAGAAAAGGCATATATTCTTCCGGCAAAGCTTATGGCGCTTACCATTTACCGGCTTTTGAGAAACGATGCCCGGAAGGCAAAAAAGATCGTGGATGATTTCACTCCGGTTTTTGACAAAAAACAATATATAGAGTATATTGAAAAGCAAATGTAAATATATAGAGTTACTGATCACTCCGTTCACAGAAATCTGGTCAAAACGCATTTCAAATCGCTTTCGTTGATGGTATTTTGCCCCGTATGTCCCGGAACTTTGGAATATATATCAGAACACCTTCCGGGACAGTGAGGTGCAGACAGTAACGATATAAATAAAAGCATCCCGGACAGAAAATGTGTGCGGGACAGAAACAGTAAGGAGGCAGTATAAAAAACAGAGATGACAGAAAAGTGTTTGGAATTAAAAAATATCAGAAAAGGATTTTCAAATGAGGAGGAAGTTTTAAAGGGCATCAGTCTTGCTATTGAAAAAGGTGAGTTTATTACCCTTCTGGGATCTTCCGGATGTGGAAAGACAACAACGCTGCGTATTATTGCAGGACTTGAAATGCCGGATGCGGGACAGGTGTTTCTGGATGGAAAGGATGTAACTGCTCTGAATCCGGAGGACCGGGATGTAAACACGGTATTTCAGAACTATGCTCTTTTTCCTCATATGAATGTGGCAGATAATATCGGTTACGGTCTGAGGCTGAAAAAGGTTCCCAGGACTGAAATCCGCAGAAGAGTAAAGGAAATGCTGGAGCTGGTGCAGCTTCCCGGCTATGAAAAAAGAAAGCCCTCTGAGCTTTCAGGCGGTCAGAAGCAAAGAGTTGCCATTGCCAGAGCCCTTATTAATAATCCGAGGGTGCTTCTTCTTGACGAGCCTCTGGGAGCTCTTGACCTTCAGCTGAGACGGGCCATGCAGGTGGAATTAAAGCGGCTCCAGAAAAAGCTTGGCATTACGTTTATTTATATTACTCACGATCAGGAGGAGGCTATTAACATGTCCGACCGGATCGCGGTAATGAATCACGGAACCTTTGAACAGATCGGAACTCCGGATGAAATCTACAATCATCCCCGCACAAGCTATGTGGCAACCTTTGTGGGAAATGCGAATATCCTGAAAGGAGTGGCAGGAGCCACAGAAAACGGAAAGGTAGCTGTTAATATTTCAGGAGGCCATATTCAGGCGGATTCTTACAATGAGACAATCCGGCCCGGAGAAAAAGTGACTCTGGCAGTGCGGAGCGAAAACATAAGAATTGACGAGGAATGTTCCTGCGGCCTTTCGGCAGTGGTAACGGAAAAAACCTTTGCAGGAGGACTTCTTCGGGTTGTTCTGAAGCTTACAGACGGGACAGAGCTTGTGGCAAGCCGCTATGGCATAGATGCGAGAGTGCAGCAGGGGCAGACAGTCAGCGTGTGCTTTGCGCCGGAGGATGCGGTTCTTGTAGACCGGGATGCTGTCCGGGAAGGCGGGGAGGCCTGAGGATGAAAGGAACAAAAGCAAAAAAGAAAACCACCTCAGTGTGGATGATCCTGCCTCTGTATTTTTTTACGCTGGTGTTTGTGGCAGGACCTCTTATTTATATGGTGGCTCTTAGCTTCGCCCAGCCGGGAAGCGGAACCTCCGTGGAGTGGAACCTGACCCTGGAAAATTACAGAAAAATTCTGGACCCGGTTTATCTTCAGACCTTCCGGGAATCCTTTCAGCTTGCCCTGACCAGTACGGTGATCATCTGTCTGGTGGGATATCCTTTCGGGTATTTTATGGCAAAAATGTCTGATACCTGGAAAAAAAGAGCCATGCTTCTTCTGATGCTGCCCTTCTGGATCAATTCCCTGATCCGTCTTTACGGATGGATCATCATCCTTCAGAACAAGGGTGTGCTGAATTATATTTTAAAGGGGCTGGGTATCATTGATAAGCCGCTGAAAATCCTGTACAGCTATCCGGCTATTGTAGTGGGTATGGTTTATGTACTTCTGCCCTTTATGATCCTTTCCGTATATTCCAGTGCGGAAAAGCTGGACTGGTCTCTTGTGGAGGCAGCCCGTGACCTTGGGGCGGGAAAAATAAAGGCATTCTGGACCGTTTCCTTTAAGCTGACCCTTCCGGGACTTCTGTCAGGAGTAATCCTTACCTTTATTCCGTCTATGGGACTGTTCTTTATAGCGGACATCCTGGGAGGAAATAAGATCGTTCTGGTAGGAAGTCTGATCCAGGAGCAGATGACAAGGGGAAATAACTGGCCCTTTGCGGCAGCTCTTGCAGTGGTGCTGATGATCCTTACCTCACTGATGATCGGTCTTTACCGTAAAATAACAAATGTAAAAGAATTGGAGGGAATCGGATGAAAAAAAATACGAAGCTCTCCGGGCTGTATCTTGGAATTGTGTTTTTTCTGATGTATCTGCCGGTGGCAGTGGTGATTATTTTTTCCTTTAACGAGTCCAGGCTTCCTGTGCGGTTTACGGGATTTTCCCTTAAATGGTATCAGGAGCTTTTAAATGACAGAGCCATGATCGAGGCTCTGGGAAACAGTCTGGTACTGGGCGCAGCAAGCTGTCTTGTTTCCGCGGTGATCGGAACTCTGGGAGCAGTGGGACTTTCCAGAATACACTGGAAAACAAAAGGGGCTCTGGAATATATATCCATTCTTCCGCTGATGATCCCGGAGATCATTCTGGGAATGGTACTGATGGCATTCTTTTATCTTCTGGATATGCCGTTCGGAATGCTGACTCTTCTTCTGGGCCACACGGTTTTCTGTGTTCCCTATATTCTGATGGAGGTAAAAGCAAGACTTGCAGGAATGGATCCGTCTCTGGAAGAGGCGGCCCGTGATCTTGGCGCAGGAAGCTTCCGGGCTTTCTGGGATATTACGCTGCCTCTTATTATGCCGGCAGTTATGTCAGGCTCTCTTCTGGCATTTGCCATGTCCATGGATGATGTGGTGATCAGTATTTTTGTAAACGGACCCCGGATCTCCACCCTGCCCGTAAAGGTTTACACACAGCTGAAAACAGGAGTGACGCCTGAGATCAATGCACTCTGTACCCTGATGCTTGCATTTACTCTGGCAGTGCTTCTGGTGTATACGCTGATCACCAGACTGGTAAAAGGGAAAAACAGACTCTTTTCAACAAAACAAAAATAGGTTATACTAAAATAGTACAGATTAAAATAACAGATAGAGGAGGACAACATGAAAAAATCATTTGTAATGGCGTTATGTGTAGCTCTGACAGTAACTGCGGCAGCGGTTCCGGTCAGCGCAGATTCTGATAAGGAGCTGGTACTGTTTACCTGGGAAAATATGTTCCCCCAGGAGGTACTGGACGGATTTGAAAAAGAAACAGGCGTAAAGATCATATATTCCAACTTTGACACAGACGAAACCATGCTGGAAAAGCTTTCCATGGCAAAGGGCGGAGATTATGACATTGTAATTGCGGACGATTACATTCTGGAAAATGTGATCCAGGAAGGCCTGGCAGAAAAGCTGGATAAATCAAAGCTGTCCGGCTTTGAAAATATCAACCCTCTTTATCAGGGCCAGTTTTATGACCCGGAGGATGCATATACGGTTCCTTATGGTGCAGGAATCCCCCTGATCGTGTATGATCCGGAAATGGTTGACATTGATATTAAGGGATATGCAGATCTCTGGGATCCGTCTCTGGAAGACAGCATTGCCCTGGTTGCCAACTACCGTGTGATCAATGGAATCACCAATCTGATGCTTGGAAAGAGCATGAATGAAGAAGATGTAGATTCCATCAAAGAAACCGGAGAAAAGCTTCTGGAGCTGGCTCCCAACGTGCGTCTGATCCAGGATGACAACACACAGAATGCGCTTCTGAACGGAGAGGCAAGTGTGGGCTTTCTTTATACTTCACAGGTAACGGCTGCTCTTGCAGAATATCCGGAGCTTGAAGTGGTTTATCCGGAAGAAGGTCTGGGATTCGGAATTATGGGAATGTTCATTCCAAGCGAGGCTCCAAATAAGGAGGCTGCATACCAGTTTATGGACTATATCCTTCAGCCGGAGATCGCAGCACAGTGTACAGATTTTATCGGCTACTACAGCACAAATAAAGCGGCAGACGAGCTGGTAAATCCGGATCTGGTAGTGCCGGATTCAGTGAAAAAAGGCGATATTGTACAGAATGTAAGTGCAGAGGCAGAAGAGCAGTACAGCAAAAACTGGACAGAATTCAAGGCAGCCTGCGACTGACGGAAATAAGGGGGTACAAGATGGAAATCTACAAAGGGACAGCGACCTTTTCCGGAATTGCCATCGGTAAAATACTGTATTACAGCAGAGGTGAATACCAGATACGGCAGTGTCTGGTAAGCAACATAAAAAAAGAAATCCAGGAATTTCATACAGCCAGACTGCAGGCTGTTAAAGAACTGGAAGAACTTTATGAAAAAAACAGAAGTTTGAATGAACAGGAGGCAAAGTTTTTTCTGGGACAGATCAGACTTCTGGAATCAGAAAGCTATCAGAAAGCAATTGAAAGCTGCATTTCGCTGGAGAAGGTAAACGCAGCATATGCGATCATGACAAACAGGGATGAGCTGACAGAAACCTTCCGGAATCTGGAGGAGCCTGTGGTGCGCCGGCGCATCCAGGATATTCAGGAAATTTCTGCGCGGCTGATCCGTATTCTGGGAGGCTCCTGCACCCGGATCAGCCTGGGTGACGAGCCGGTGATCGTGGTGGCAGAATCTCTTGCGCCTACAGAGATCATGGAAATGGACAAGCAAAAGCTTCTGGCAGTTGTCATGCATCACGGTTCAGCAGTATCTCATACTTCTATTATGACAAAGACTATGGAAATCCCTGCTCTTGTGGATATAGAAGCAGATGATGAGTGGGACGGCCAGACAGCCATTGTGGACGGTTATACAGGGACTCTGTATCTGAACCCGGATGCGGAGATCAAGAGAGAATACCGGATCCGTCTGGAGGCGGATAAAAAGGAAAAAGAAGAGCTTCTGAAGCTGAAAAACCAGACAGATGAAACAGCAGACGGAAAAAAGATCGGGCTTTATGCCAATATCGGAAATATGAGCGATCTGAACAATGTGCTCTTTTACGGTGCGGCAGGAATCGGGCTTCTCCGCAGTGAGTTTCAATATCTGGGAAGAGAAAATTATCCGAGAGAAAACGAGCTTTTCCGGGCATATAAACAGCTTGCAGAAACTATGGGAGACCGTCTTACAGTAATCCGTACCTCTGATCTGGGAGCGGACAAACAGGCCTCCTATCTGGACATTCCGGAAGAGACAAATCCCATTATGGGAAATCGGGGAATCCGCCTCTGTCTGGACCGGAAACGTATGTTTAAGGCGCAGCTTCGCGCCATCTACCGGGCCAGCGCCTACGGGAATCTTGCCATAATGTATCCCATGGTTTCCTCAGAGGCTGAAATGGATGAAATTGAGGAGATCATTGGTGAGGTAAAGGAAGGATTGAAAGAAAAAGAAATTCCCTTCCGCGATATTCAGACAAGCATAATGATCGAAACTCCGGCTGCAGTGATGATCAGCCGTGAGCTGGCAAAAAGAGTGGATTTTTTAAGTATTGGCACAAATGACCTTACTCAGTATACACTGGCTATGGACAGGCAGAATCCCCTTTTGAAAAATAAATATGACGATCATCATCCTGCCATTCTGCGAATGATCCGCATGGTGGTGGAGGCTGCGCACGCAGAAGGAAAAAAAGCAGGAATCTGCGGTGAAATTGCCGCTGATACAGAGCTGACAGAAACCTTTCTCCGAATGGGAGTGGATTTCCTGTCCGTAGTTCCTGCCTGTATCCTTCCGGTAAGAAAGGCTCTCAGAGACACCGATTTAAGCGTCGGTGAGGCTTTGGAGACAGAACGCAGCATTTAAGAAAGAAAGGCAGCTCATGAAAAATAAAAGTAAAGTAATTCTTCTTCCCTGTAATTCCTACAGGGAAGAACTTGTTTATGATAGTTTAAAAAAGGGATTAAAGCTTCTGGGCGGACTGGAAGCCCTTATCTCAAAAGACGAAAAAATTCTTTTAAAGCCCAACCTTCTGAAGCGGGCAGAGGTAGAAAAGGCAGTGATCACTCATCCTGCAGTGGTGGGAATGTTCGGGAAACTTTTAAAAGAAGAGGGATATGAAAGAGTGATTCTGGCAGATTCCTGCGGACATGGAAATACCACAAAAGTCATTGCCGGAACAGGAATGGACACGTATCTTCAGGAACTTGGCATCCCGGCCGTTGACTTTTCGGAAGGCATCCGGACTCCCTATGAGGAAGGCGTTCAGGCAAAAGAGTTTATTCTTGGCAAAGAGCTTCTGGAAATCAACTGCGTGATCTCTCTGTGCAAAATGAAAACCCATGCGCTGGAGCGGATCACAGGGGCGGTGAAGAACAGCTATGGATTTATTTACGGCCTTCATAAAGCAAAAGGACATACCCTTTTTCCAAGTGCAGACAGTTTTGCCAGAATGCTGATCGATCTGAACCAGTGCGTAAATCCCAGACTTTATATTATGGACGGTATTACAGCCATGGAGGGAAACGGCCCGGGCTCAGGAGATCCTGTTGATATGAAGGTTATGCTGATGTCCACAGATCCGGTGGCTCTGGACAGTGTATTCTGCCGTCTGGTGCATCTGAAGCCTCAGATGGTTCCCACCTGTTATCATGGAGAGAAGATGGGACTTGGAACCTGGAAAGAAGAGGAAATACAGCTTCTGACCCCGGAAGGAGAACTCTCCATGGCAGAAGCTGTAAAAAAATACGGAAATCCGGAATTTAATGTAGACAGAAGAATAATAAAATATGGAATCTGGGAAAAAATGGCAAAGGCTTTGAATCTTTTCCAGAAAAAGCCGTATATTGAGGGATCCAGATGCATCCGCTGCGGAATCTGTGTGAACAGCTGTCCGGTACCGGAAAAAGCAGTGGATTTTAAAAACGGAAAAGACCATCCTCCGGTTTATAATTATAAAAAATGTATCCGGTGTTTCTGCTGCCAGGAAATGTGCCCGGAAAAGGCAATAAAAGTAAAGTGAAAAAAATTATCCCAGAAGTTTTTTCATTTCCCGTATGAAATCCGGAGTGGTTCCGCAGCAGCCTCCGATGATCCCTGCGCCGTTTTCCACAAGAACCTGCATATGTTTTGCAAAGTCCGCCGGGTTCATGCTGTATACCGCATTTCCCTGATCGTCAATAACAGGCATTCCGGCGTTGGGCTTGGCAATAACCGGAATGGAAACGGCTTCCCGGATATTCCGGATGACAGATACAAGCTGATCCGGTCCTACAGAACAGTTGATCCCAACAGCCGCGGCTCCTGCGCTCTCAAAGGCAACAGCGGCTTCTACGGCATTTCCACCGCTGAAAATACTTCCGTCAGCTTCTACCGTAACCGTACACATAACGGGAAGATCGCAGACGGAATTGGCGGCATCCACAGCGGCCAGAGTTTCCTCAATATTGATCATGGTTTCTGCTGCGATCAGATCCACTCCTGCGTTTTTCAGAATTGTGATCTGTTCTTTATACATTTCAAAGGCATCTTCATAGGTATATTCGCCGTCAGCAGTAACAAACTGGCCGGAGGTGGTAATGTCTCCTGCCACAAAGGCTTTGTTTCCCGCAATTTCTCTGGAGTAGGAAACCAGAGTACTGTTGATCTCCTGAATTTTATTTTCCAGTCCGTGCTGCTTCAGGCTCAGCCGGTTCCCTCCGAAGGTGGGGGCATAAATGATCCGGCTTCCTGCTTCTATATAAGATTTCTGAAGCTTCTGGATCACATCCCTGTGCTCGATCACCCAACGTTCTGTGCAGATGCCCCGGGGCATTCCCTGGGCCATAAGATTGGAACCGGTGGCTCCGTCAAGAAAAAGAAGGTTTTCTGTTAATTTCTGAAATTCCTGTTTTGTCATAATAGCTGCCTCCTCTGTAAGCTTTATTTTATAAGCAGCCTGTGTGCAAGCTCCGCATATCCTGCGAAAAGGTGCTTATGTCTCTGATAACAAAATCGTTATCAGTTTCAGGTGTCATTATAGCATTTTCAGGAACAGATGACTACAAAAACATAGAAAAACGTTCTGTCCGGAAAAAATCAAAATACAATATAATAAAGCCTTTTTGCACAGAAAAATAAGGAGGCGGGAGAGTGCTATGAATTTATTTGATTTTACCTACTGCGGAAATTATAACCGGCACATTCAGAATCTTTCCAGAATGGTTCCCGAAAAGTGGAGCTTTGGCGAGAATGAGGACAGAGGAATCCTGAAAGGCTATCTGGAGCATACCTTCCAGAGGGTGTATGAAGAGGGAAAGGTACTGGAAGAAGACAGCTATGCGATTTTTAATACAGGACTTTTTAATTATTATTATCAGCCTGTGTACGCGTTTTTTGTGAAAAATCTGGTTCCGGACCGGCAGAAGTGGTTTCTGGAAGGATTTTACACAGAGTATTATTTATTAAAATCAGGAATCGTCAGTCTTCCGGAGAGGGCGGAATATGTAAAAAATCCTGCGGATCTTGTGTTTGATTCCCGTTTGGAGATCATCCCTCAGTATGAGCATATTTTTGGAGATGAGGAAAATATTCAGAGACTTCCGGAAAATGTCAGGACAAGCAGGATGAAGGTACAGCTTTTTGACGGAGCCCTGCGCCAGACCAGACATATGTTGGAGGCTGATTACCGCACCGCAGTGCCCCAGTATTACAATCATGGGATCCAGCTTCTGATCCCTGTCTGTCTGCAGAATCCGGGAAAGGCAGATCTGGCTCTTGCCTGTGTAAAAACCTCAGACGGAAAAAAATATCTGGGCAGGACATGCCTGACCATTAAAATGGCTTATCACAATGCAAGACTTCTTGCCAGGCTTGACAGCAGCTGGCTGCATCCGTAAGGGATAAAAGCGCTGAATTTCTGTTAATTTTAAAAATCGTATAAAAGTTATTGAAATCCCCCTGATTTTGTGATATACAGGTAGAGTTGCCCTGTATAAAAACAGGGGGATTTTTTAGGGAGGAATGGTCATGAGTAATAAACTGATTGATTTTATGAATATCTCAAAGGCGTATGGGATGCAGACCGTTCTGGATGATTTTAATCTTTACATAAGAGAAAATGAATTCCTGACACTTCTGGGACCCAGCGGCTGCGGAAAAACAACCACACTCCGTATTCTGGGAGGCTTTGAAACACCGGATGCCGGCCGTGTGATCTTTGACGGAAAGGATATTACGGATCTGCCGCCAAATAAAAGACAGCTGAACACGGTATTTCAGAAATATGCGCTTTTTACCCATATGACGATTGCGGATAACATTGCTTTTGGACTGAAGATCAAAAATAAAAGTAAGCAGTATATTCACGATAAAATAAAATACGCATTAAAACTGGTAAATCTGGACGGCTTCGAAAACCGTATGCCGGATTCTTTAAGCGGCGGACAGCAGCAGAGGATCGCCATTGCCCGGGCAATCGTAAATGAGCCAAAAGTCCTTCTTCTGGACGAGCCTCTGGGAGCCCTTGATCTGAAGCTGCGCCAGGATATGCAGTATGAGCTGATCCGCCTGAAAAATGAGCTGGGCATTACCTTTTTGTATGTAACTCACGATCAGGAAGAGGCTCTTACCATGTCTGATACCATTGTAGTTATGAATCAGGGATATATCCAGCAGATCGGAACGCCGGAAAAAATATACAATGAACCGGAAAATGCTTTTGTTGCGGATTTCATCGGAGAGAGCAACATCATTCCTGCCACCATGGTGGAAGACCGTCTGGTTAAGATCCTGGGTGTGAATTTTGCCTGTGTAGACGAGGGATTCGGACAGAATAAGCCGGTTGATGTGGTAATCCGGCCGGAGGATATTGATCTTCTCAAACCCGGACAGGGAAGCATGGACGGAGTTGTGACACATCTGATCTTTAAGGGTGTTCATTACGAGATGGAAGTCATGGCAAATAATTATGAATGGCTGGTTCACAGCACCGATATGTTTCCTGTGGGAACAGAGGTTAGCATTCATGTAGATCCTTTTGATATCCAGACTATGAAAAAACCGGAATCTGAGGATGAGGAGGCGGTAAACATTGAAGAATAAACGTCTTCTGGCAGGACCGTATCTTTTCTGGTCTGTGTCCTTTGTTGTGATCCCTCTTCTGGTGATTGTTTATTATGCGTTTACTACAGATGAGGGAGGCTTTACCTTTGCCAATCTGGCGCAGATCACAACGCCGGAAAATCTGAAGGCTCTGGGGATTTCCGTGCTTTTATCCCTGATAAGCACTCTGGTGTGCCTGGTGATGGCTTATCCTCTGGCAATGATATTAAGCCAGAAGCAGGTCAGCCAGACAAGCTTTATTGTATTGATTTTTATTCTGCCCATGTGGATGAATTTTCTTTTAAGGACAATGGCCTGGCAGACCCTTCTGGAAAAGAACGGTGTCATAAACAGTATTCTGAGCCTTTTTCATCTGCCGGCTCTGGAGATCATCAATACTCCTTATGCCATTGTTCTTGGAATGGTGTATAATTTCCTGCCTTTTATGGTGCTGCCCATTTACAATGTACTGATCAAAATTGATTCCAATGTGCTGAATGCAGCAAGAGATCTGGGGGCAAATCCGGTGCAGACTTTTGTAAAAGTAACCTTTCCTTTAAGCATTCCGGGGGTGATCAGCGGAATCACCATGGTGTTTGTGCCGGCGCTGACAACTTTTGTGATCTCTGATCTTCTCGGAGGAGGAAAGCTCCTTCTTATCGGAAATGTGATCGAGCAGTCCTTTAAACAGAACAGCAACTGGCATGTGGGAAGCGGACTTTCCCTGGTGCTGATGGTATTTATTATTGCCAGCATGGCTCTGGTGGCAAAATATGACAAAGGAGAAGGAGGTACGGCATTTTGATAAAAAAATCTTTGCAGAAGCTGTATCTGGCTCTGATTTTTATAATACTTTACGCTCCTATTGTCACCTTGATAGTCCTGTCCTTTAATCAGTCAAAAACAAGGTCAAAATGGGGCGGATTCACCCTGAAATGGTATAAGGAACTGTTTCAGAATGAACAGATCATGAGCGCGTTTTATACCACGCTGATCATTGCCTTTCTTTCTGCGGCAGCGGCAACCGTTATAGGAACTGCGGCGGCCATTGCCATTCAGGGAATGAAAAACAGATGGCGCACCCTTTATATGGGAGTGACGAATATTCCCATGATGAATGCAGAAATTGTGATGGGCGTGTCCCTGATGCTGCTTTTTATTGCCTGTCGTATGACTTTGGGCTTCGGCACGATCCTGATCGCTCATATTACCTTTAATATTCCGTATGTGATCCTCAGTGTGGCGCCCAAGCTGAAACAGACAAACCGCCATGTATATGAGGCGGCTCTGGATCTGGGAGCATCACCTCTGAATGCTTTTTTTAAGGTGGTATTTCCGGATATTGTACCCGGAGTGCTTTCCGGATTTATGCTGGCATTTACCATGTCTCTGGATGATTTTGTGATCACGCACTTTACAAAAGGACCGGGAATCGATACCCTCTCCACAAAAATTTACACAGAGGTGCGAAAAGGGATCAAGCCGGAAATTTATGCGCTGTCCACCATTATGTTTGTGACAGTCCTTGTGCTTCTGATCCTGATCAATTATTCTCCAAAGGAAAAAGAAGAAACCAGAAAGAAGCGGGTGAAAAAGCCGTCAAAGGTAAAGAAAGTACTGTTCCGCCGTGTGATCCCGGCAGTGATCTGCGCAGTTTTTGTGTTCGGCGGCTTTTATTACGCACAGGAAAGCAATATGATGAATTCCGAAAAAGTGGTTGTTTACAACTGGGGAGAATATCTTGATCCTGAGGTTCTTACCTTGTTTGAGCAAGAGACGGGAATTGATGTCGTGTATGAGGAATTCGAGACAAACGAGATTCTTTATCCAAAGATCAGCTCCGGCGCCATTGCCTACGATGTGATCTGTCCAAGTGATTACATGATCCAGAGAATGATAGAAAACAATCTTCTTGCAGAAATCAATTTTGACAATATTCCAAATGTGAAGAATATTGGAAAGGATTATATGGAGCAGTCCAGACAGTTTGACCCGGAAAACAAATATTCTGTCCCATACTGCTGGGGAACCGTTGGTATTCTTTACAACAAAACCATGGTGGATGAACCTATAACAAGCTGGTCTGTTCTGTGGGATGAAAAATATAAGGACAATATCCTTATGCAGGATTCTGTGAGAGATGCCTTTGGGGTGACTCTGAAGTATCTGGGATATTCTCTGAATTCCACAGATCTGGATGAGCTGACTGAGGCAAGAGATCTTCTGATCAAACAGAAACCACTGGTGCAGGCTTATGTGATCGATCAGGTTCGCGATAAGATGATCGGAAACGAGGCTGCTATCGGAGTGATCTATTCCGGAGAGGCTATTTATACGCAGATGGAAAATCCTGATCTGGAATATGTGATCCCGGAAGAAGGAAGCAATATCTGGATCGATTCCTGGGTGATCCCCAAAAACGCCGAGAATAAGGAGAATGCAGAGAAATTTATTAACTTCCTTTGCAGACCGGAGATTGCCCTGATGAATTTTGAGTATATTACATACTCAACACCGAATAGCGAAGCCCGGAAACTGATCGAGGATGAAGCGATCCGAAACAGCGAGATCGCTTTCCCGGATCTTTCCAAATATGATAACCTGGAAACCTTCCAGTATCTTGGAACTGAGGCAGACCAGACCTATGGGGAGCTGTGGAACCAGGTAAAATCACGTTGATATAAGAAAACTTAAGAGATTTGCTCCGCTTTGCGCGCCAGATGCAGACTGCCACAGGCAGTCATATTCCAAATGTATCTGGCGGCATCTTTGCGGAGCATTTTTTATTTGCAGGATCAGTTTTTTGCTATCTTTGTTTCGTATATCGTTTCTCGATCAGATTCAGGATGCTGTAAAGCCCCATTGCAATGATACACAGCACAAGAATCGCCATCAGAACAGTAGTAAGCTTAAAGGTCTGGCTGGAATAAATAATCAGATAGCCAAGCCCCTGTCTGGCTCCGATAAATTCACCGATGATGACACCTACAAGACAAAGACCGATATTAACCTTCATGATGCTCAGGATCAAAGGCACGGAGGAGGGAAGGACAATTTTTGTCAGCTCATCCTTTTTGTTTCCTCCAAGGGTGGCAATCAGCTTTCGTTTATCAGGGTCTGCATCCTGAAAGCCTGTATAAAGATTGATCACTGATCCGAAAATCGCCACAGACATACCTGCAACGATGATAGTTCTTACATTTGCGCCAAGCCATACGATCAGAAGGGGCGCAAGGGCGGATTTCGGCAGGCTGTTCAGTACCACAAGATAGGGCTCCAGAATTTTTGCAAGCTTTGGAAACATCCACAGAAGCACTGCAGTTCCGATTCCAAGGATCACTACAAAAAAGAAGCTTAATAGCGTCTCAGTAAGAGTGATTCCGATATGAGTAAAAAGAGACTGGTTTCTGCACATGTCAAGGAAATTTAACCCTATGGCAGAAGGACTGCTGAAAATAAAAGAGTCGATCCAGCCGATACGGGCAGAGACTTCCCACAGAGCCAGAAAGCCTGCGAAGAGAACCAGTCTGGAAATATTGACAAAATATTTTTCCCGTTTCAGCCGGGACAGATATTTTGTCTGGGCAGAGGAAAGGTCAGGCATATTGGTTCAGCTCCTTCCAGATCAGATTAAAATAAGATTTGAAATCCGGCGCATTTCGCGAGGAAAGAGGCGTGCGGTTTTCTATATCAAGATGAATGGAAACAATTTTTGCCACAGATGCAGGGCGTTTTGTCAGAATAATCACCCGGTCTGCCATACTGATCGCTTCTGAAATGTCGTGAGTTACCAGTATGGCGGGCTTGTTTTCTTTTTTCAGGATTTTGCCGATATCATCACTGACATTCAGCCGTGTCTGATAATCCAGGGCAGAAAACGGCTCGTCAAGAAGCAGAAGCTCCGGCTTCAGCGCAAGGGTACGTATCAGGGCTGCCCTCTGGCGCATTCCACCGGATAACTGAGAGGGACGGGCAGAACGGAATTTGTCCAAACCGTAGGTGTGAAGCATTTTTTCAATATAGGACAGCTTCTCAGGGGTAAGCTCCCGGCGTACTTCCAGTCCCAGGAGTACATTTTTGTAAATGGTCCGCCATTCCAGAAGGTGATCCTTCTGAAGCATGTAGCCCATACGGGGATCACCGCGGGAAACCGATGTGCCGTTCATAAGAACAGAACCCTGCTCAGGAGCCAGAAGCCCGCAGATCACATTGAGCAGAGTGGATTTTCCGCAGCCGGAAGGCCCTACAACAGCGAGAAATTCTCCCGGCATCAGATCAAAGGATATATGAGAAAGGGCGGCAGTTTCCCCGGAAGGCGTATGGTAGGAAAGAGAAACATCTCTTACTTCCAGAAGTGGTTTCATGAAATTACCTCCATATCTATAACTGCAGCAGTTCAGATGAAATCTGAAAATGCTATATGTTATGATATGCGTACCGGGAATCTTGTGTACAGCAGATAAAATAAAAATGCACCATTACTCTGCGAAAGAGAGAATAGTGCATTTTTTTGGCTATTTTAATTTTCCGTAATACATATCACTGAAAATACCCTCCTGGCTTATGAGCTCCTGGTATTTGCCGGACTGTACCACCTGTCCATGATCCATAACAATAATATTGTCGCAGTTTTTCAGGGTGGTAAGCCTGTGGGCAATAGAAATGATAGTCATGTTGTTTTCCTTTTTCAGCTGTTCGATTTCATTTTGTATAAAACGCTCAGAGGTATTGTCCAGAGCTGAGGTGGCCTCATCCAAAATCAGAATTTCCGGCTTCCGTAAAAAAATACGGGCAATGGCGATTCGCTGTCTCTGGCCGCCGGATAAATTATTGCCTCCCTCGCTGATCTTTGTGTGAATTCCTTCCGGCAGACTGTTGACAAAATCATAGAGATTGGCTTTTGTGAGGGCTTCTTTTACTTCTTTGTCAGAAGGCTGCTGTTCCAGGCCATAGCAGATATTTTCCAGTATAGTTCCGGCAATTAAAAATGGATTTTGAGGAACCAGAGCTATGATCCGGGACAAATCCTTTCTTGATAAAGAGAGAATGTCCATATTGTTGATAAAAACAGAACCACTGCATTTTTCCAGCTTACAGACTGCTTTTATCAGAGAGGATTTTCCACAGCCGCTGGGGCCTGCAATTCCCCAGAAAGAGCCTTTTTCAATACTCAGATCCAGATTTTTTATAATGTTTTTTTCGTTATTATAGGAAAAATTCAGATTGCGGATATCTATCATATAAGGGCCGGAGTTTTTCTGAGAGGGTACACCTGAAATTGCATCATAGGAAAAATCATGAGGAATATCTGCCATTTTAAAAAAGTCTTCTGCCAGGATCAGACTTTCGGAAAGCTCGTCCAGAATTCTGTGAAGCTCCTCCAGAGGTCTGATAAGTTGAGAAAAACACAGGTAGGAGGTGAGAACAGCTCCCACACTGATTTTGCCCTGAGCAGCCAGCCAGGCGGAGATACCGATCATCAGAACTGTAAAAAATATTTCATTGATAAATTTGAGACAGTCATATTTTGCCATTTGTAAATGATGTCTCATTTCTTTGCTTCTTAAATATTCTGATTTATCTGTAAATCTTTTTTCCTCTAAGGCATTGCTGTCTGTGATCCGGATTACTTCTATGCCGTTTAAAAGTTCAACAATAGCTCCGTCCATTTGTGCTTTTGATTCCAGAAGTTCTACCCGGATTCCCTTTTGTGTATGAATTTGCCGGAAAACAATTGCAATTCCAATGGGGACAACAAGGAGCATCAGAACGGCAAGCTTCACCGGAAGGGTGGTGAAGATCACAACAATGGCTGCGATACTGTTAAAGATGGCTGGAGCGAAGTCCATAAAAATAAGCTTTTCCAGTTTGACAGTGCCCTCCAGACAGCGGTTTAATCTTCCATGGATATTTCCTGTCATATGTTCCTTAAAGTATGCCAGAGGTGCTTTCAGCAGGGAAGAGATCACAAGTCCCCGCGCCTTTTTCTCGGTTTTTGTTGCAATATCTTCCACAAGGATTCTTCTTATAATTTTTATGATCTCATTGGCAACATTGACGATCAGAATAAAAAACAGGATAGGTAAAATTGCGGAAAAATGAATTTGAGCCTGGGAAAGAATATCGTCTGTCAGCCAGCCGATCGCCTTGGGAGTGAGCTGCGTTAAGACGGAGGACAGGATCATGATCAGCATAATAAATAAAAATGTGATTTTTTGCTTCCAGTCCAACAGGCAGTGTACATTTTTTAAAATCTGTTTTGGATTCATATGGGAATCACCTCTGTTTCTGTATATTTTTGTATCAGGTATGAGCCAATTATACTTGCCGCGAAGCAAAAAGTCGAGAAAGTTTTGCATATCTGTGTAAATCCTAAAATTTCATTTCAGTTGTCTGGATGCAGCAGCTGTTTTTGTTGACGGTGCCTGTAAAAAGGGATAAAATATGACCCATGAGCAAAAGGAATTTTAACAGTAAAATAAAGGTCTTTTTACGTTACTATTCACACGGCTCTATCCCGCGAGGTGTTTTGGCATGTATATGCCAAAATTCCGAGACATACAAGCCAAAATTCCATTGCCGCAGGCAATCTGAAATGAATTTTGGCCCGTTGCTGTGAACGGAGTGAACAGTAACCTTTTTACAGTGGGCAGTGTCTCTGTCTGCTGAAAAAAATGACTGAGAGTATAAGGAGTAAAGAACTTTACATGAACAACAGAAATTATCAGAGAGAGCTGGACGCTCTGATCACCGGTTTTGAAAAAGAAAACAAGGTGCCCCGGCTGTTTCTTCACAGTTGCTGTGCGCCCTGCTCCAGCTATGTACTGGAATATCTGTCCAAATATTTTGAGATCACAGTCTTTTTTTATAATCCAAATATTTCTCCAAAGGAGGAGTACGAAAAAAGGGTGGAGGAGATCCGCCGCATGATCGGAGAAATGAATTTTATTCATCCGGTAAAGCTGGTTGAGGGAACCTATGATCCTCAGATTTTTTTCCGTATGGCAAAAGGGCTGGAGCAGGTTCCCGAAGGAGGAGAGCGGTGTTTTCGCTGTTATCGTCTCCGCATGGAGGAGGCGGCGAAGCTGGCAAAGGAAGGCGGTTATGATTATTTTACAACCACTTTGTCCATCAGTCCTCTGAAAAATGCGCCTAAAATAAATGAAATCGGAGAAGAACTGGCAGAGATTTACGGAGCGGCCCATCTTCCTTCTGATTTCAAGAAAAAAAACGGCTACAAGCGTTCCATTGAGCTGTCCGGAGAACATCATCTGTACCGTCAGGATTACTGTGGCTGTGTATTTTCAAAAAGAGACAGAAATGAATAAATATGCAAAAAATATTCTTTTTATTTGATTTTTGGAAAAAGTGTGATATACTGGTAGCAATCAGCCGGAAACACTGTGAATGCAGGGCGTTATTTGATGCGGAAAAGCAGTTGCTGAATGGTTAATTATTAATATTATACAGAAATGAGGAGTAATTATTATGGCACAGTTATGGGGAGGCCGTTTTACAAAGGAAACGGATCAGCTTGTTTATAACTTTAATGCTTCGATTTCTTTTGATCAGAAGTTTTATGAGCAGGATATCAGAGGAAGCAGGGCTCATGTAAAAATGCTGGCAAAGCAGGGAATCCTCACAGAAAAAGAGCGGGATCAGATCCTGGAAGGTCTGGAAGGAATTCTGGAAGATGTAAAATCCGGGAAGCTTGAGATCACTTCCGAGTATGAGGATATTCACAGCTTTGTGGAAGCAAATCTGATTGACAGGATCGGTGATCCGGGTAAAAAGCTTCACACTGGAAGAAGTCGCAACGATCAGGTGGCTCTGGATATGAAGCTGTATACAAGAGATGAAATTGACGCTATTGACGGTCTTTTAAAAGAGCTTCTTGTGGCTCTTCAGAAGATCATGGAAGAGAATATCCATACCTACATGCCGGGCTTTACCCATTTACAGAAAGCGCAGCCGGTAACTCTGGCTCATCATGTGGGAGCATATTTTGAGATGTTCCGGAGAGACAGAAGCCGCATGGCAGATATCCGAAAAAGAATGAACACCTGTCCTCTCGGGGCAGGGGCGCTGGCAGGAACCACCTATCCTCTTGACCGGGAATATACAGCAGAGCTTCTGGGCTTTGACGAGCCTACAAGAAACAGCATGGATTCTGTGTCAGACCGGGATTATGTGATCGAGCTTCTGTCTGCTCTATCTACAGTGATGATGCATCTCAGCCGTTTTTCTGAGGAGATTATCCTCTGGAATTCCAATGAGTACCGTTTTGTGGAAATTGACGATGCATACAGCACAGGCAGCAGTATTATGCCTCAGAAAAAGAATCCTGATATTGCGGAGCTTCTCCGTGGAAAAACAGGCCGTGTGTATGGAGCACTGATATCCATTCTCACAACCATGAAGGGAATTCCTCTGGCATATAACAAAGATATGCAGGAGGACAAGGAGCTGACCTTTGATGCCATTGATACGGTAAAAGGCTGTCTTGCCCTGTTTACAGGAATGGTTTCTACCATGGAATTTCGTAAGGATGTCATGGAAGCCAGCGCAAAGAACGGATTTACAAATGCCACAGATGCAGCAGATTATCTTGTAAATCACGGTGTTCCTTTCCGCGATGCTCACGGCATTGTGGGACGGCTGGTACTGACCTGTATTGACCGGGGAATTTCTCTGGATGAGCTGCCCCTTGAAGCTTATCAGGAGATCAGCCCTGTTTTTGAAAAAGACATTTACGAAGCCATCAGCATGAAAACCTGTGTGGAAAAACGCTGCACCTACGGCGCTCCCGGTTCAGAGGTGATGGAACAGGTGATCAGAGCTAATCAGGAATATCTTCAAAATCATTGAAACATAAGAAAAAACACTTGCATTTTTCAAAAAAGTGTTATAGTATTTACAAGAACGACAAATGTATGCAATACAAAGACATAAAGTGAGGAGAGCGATTATTATGAGCGAGAAACTGAGAGTCGGTATTTTAGGAGCTACCGGAATGGTAGGACAGAGATTTATTTCTCTTCTGGAAAATCATCCGTGGTTTGAGGTTGTTACACTTGCAGCAAGCCCGAGAAGCGCAGGCAAGACCTATGAAGAGGCTGTAGGCGGAAGATGGAAAATGGATACTCCGATGCCGGAAGCAGTAAAAAATATTGTTGTAATGAATGTAAATGAGGTAGAGAAGGTTGCGGCAACTGTTGACTTTGTTTTCTCTGCTGTAGATATGTCCAAGGACGAGATCAAGGCTATTGAGGAAGAGTACGCAAAAACAGAAACTCCGGTTGTTTCCAACAACAGCGCTCACCGCTGGACACCGGATGTTCCGATGGTTGTTCCGGAAATCAACCCTGAACACTTTGACGTAATCGAATTCCAGAAGAAACGTCTTGGTACAACAAGAGGCTTTATCGCAGTAAAACCAAATTGCTCCATTCAGAGCTATGCTCCGGTTCTTACTGCATGGAAAGAATTTGAACCATATGAAGTAGTGGCTACTACATATCAGGCAATTTCCGGCGCCGGAAAAACCTTTAAGGACTGGCCGGAAATGGAACACAACATTATTCCGTACATCGGCGGCGAGGAAGAGAAGAGCGAGAAAGAGCCGCTGAGACTGTGGGGCAAAATTGAGGACGGTGTGATCGTTCCTGCTCAGGAACCGGTGATCACCTGCCAGTGCATCCGTGTACCGGTACTGAACGGCCATACAGCAGCTGTTTTTGTAAAATTCCGCAAGAAACCTACGAAAGAGCAGCTGATCGAAGCTCTTAAAAACTTCAGCGGCGTTCCTCAGGAGCTTGAGCTTCCAAGCGCACCGAAGCACTTTATCCAGTACCTTGAGGAAGACAACCGTCCTCAGGTAACAGAGGATGTAAATTATGAGAATGGAATGGGCGTTTCTATTGGACGTCTCCGTGAGGATACCGTATACGATTACAAATTCGTAGGTCTGTCCCACAATACAGTAAGAGGCGCTGCAGGCGGAGCTGTTCTCTGCGCAGAGACTCTGAAAGCAAAAGGATTCATCACAAAGAAGTAAATATTGGCAAATTATATTAAAAAAGCAGGCTGCCGGCTCTGGCTCACAGAGATATGGCAGCCTGTTTGTGTATGTTTTGGGATTTTGGGACAGGATGATCAAGGCAGAAATGGTGAGGGATTTTTCGTATGATTGGCGAAAATCCATTTGTGCAAGATAAATTCTGCTATACGAAGTGGAATTTTTGCATTTTAGGTTCAATAACAATCTGGAAAATAAATAATGACAGATGAATTTTTGGATGATATAATCATATAAAATAAAAATTCAGAAAATATATAGCGGATTAAAATTCAGGAGGAGAGCTGGTGAAGAAACAAACAATGTATTGTTCTATTGGTCTGCTTATCCTGGTAACAGGTCTTCTGGCATTGCGTTTCTGGTATGACAGTAAATGCGTAAAATTCCAGGATAAAAATATGGAAATACAGACGCTTTATCTTCTGGATTCAGGAAGAGGAAGTGTGCTGAAGGAAGAAGCAGACCGGATCAAAAGCTTTTATGTAACAGACACCTCCGGGCGTTTTGAGACGCTGGAAGATCTGAAATTATTTCCAAATCTGGAAGAACTGCATCTGACATATGACACAGGCAGTATGACAGATGAGGAAAAGGAAGAATTTCAGAAGCACAGAGCCGGAATTACAAATATGCTGGAGGAAACGCTTCCGGAGCTGAAAAAGCTGAGAAAATTAAGTCTGACATATTTTGATTATTTTGAAGATCTGGACTTTCTTTCAGAATGCAGGCAGATAGAAGAACTGGATATTAATTATAACATTATCAAAAATATTCGTGGGTTGAGAAATATGAAAAATCTTCGTATTTTAGATTTGGCTTATAATCCCTTTACTGATATTTCTGTCTTGTCTGAACTGAGAAAACTGGAAGCAGTAAATCTGTACGAGGTTTCTGTGGAGAATCTGGAGGTTTTGGCAGAGCCTCCTTCCCTGAAATTAATTGTTTATGAACCAAAAGATAAAAAACAGGAGGAAGTCTTACAGAAATTAGAGGCCGGAGGTATTGCGGTATACAGAGAAAAAGACTATAGAACAGGATTTGATTATCTGGTCAGAGAAATGGAAGAAGCAGAGCAGTAAACATACAAAAATAAAGTCCGGGAGGGAATGCTATGAGTAAAAGCAGAGATGCTGTAATTGCTGTAACGGCAACCATATTTTTCGGTGTGTTTTCCAGAGTGACTGTGCGCATCCCCTACATGGTCTGGGGATATTTTGACGAATCATTTTTTATTTCATTTGTATGGTGGCTTCTTTATGCAGGAAGCCTCTATGTGGCAATAAGAGAGTATATGGAAAATGTTGACGGTTATTTTAAGGTGATCCTTCAGGCGGGGCTGTTCGGAGGGGCAGCAGCTTTGATAAAAACAGCTGCCGATGTTCTTACAGAGCAGATAATAATCAATATGAACAGCGGAAATGCTGTAATTTCAGTGTTTGTTATGGAACTGGAACTGCTGATTTTTGGCAGTGGCGTGATGGTGTTTTTATATTATTTTGTGGCAAAAAAGAAAATTTTTTCATGGAAAAAATCCTTACATGTGTATGGGGGGATCATAGCAGGCGATCTTGCGGTTTATATTGGAATGATCTACTATTACCTTCTGAAAACAGACTGGGCGCTGGAACGGTTTTCAGGCGCAGTTCAACAGGTTGGCGCAGAACAGGCAAAGCTGAATCTGACAACAAAGTTTGCCCAGGAATCCACTGGCGTGGGGATGCTGGTATTTGTAGTGTTTTTTATTACATTGTGGCTGGGACTTCGTAAAAGTGCAGAAGACAGGAGAGGGTGAAGGGCATTATAACTACTGGAATGTTGTTGAGGAATATCAGTGGTGTTTGCCGGTGATATTGAAAGTACAGGAGAAATGAAAGGTCATTTATTGTCGAAACAGAATATAAACCTTAAATAAACCCCTTGACTCTGACCCTGCGTAATAGTTTATTCTGTAATCACCACACAGGAGGAACAGAAAGATGATGACAGTAAATGAAGTAAGCCGTCTGACCGGTGTAAGTATCCGTACTTTGCAGTATTATGATAAAATGGGGCTGTTAAAGCCCACAGAACATACGGCGGCAGGATATAGACTGTATGACAATCGCGCGCTGGAAAAACTGCAGCAGATTTTGTTATTTCGCGAACTGGAATTTTCGCTTAAGGACATTAAACAGATTATGGATGCTCCTGGTTTTGACAGACAGAAGGCCCTGGAGCAGCAGATTGAGGTTCTTATATTGAAAAAGCAGCGTCTTGAAAATCTGATCGCTCTTGCCTGTGGAATAAAGAAGAACGGAGAAAAATATATGGATTTTTCGGCATTTGATACCAGTAAAATACAGGAGTATAAAAAAGAGGCAAAAGCAGCCTGGGGAAAAACAGCGGAATATCAGGAATATGAGCAGAAAACAAAGGACAGAAACGCAGGGGGATATCAGGCTGCAATGATGCAGATGATGGGCATATTTGCAGAATTCGGAGAGATCCGTACAGGAGAGCCTGATTCTGCCCGGGCACAGCAGCTTGTGAAAAAACTTCAGCGCTGTATCACAGATAATTATTATACCTGTTCGGATAAAGTGCTTGCTGAACTTGGCAGAATGTATGTGGAAGATAAAAGATTTACAGAAAATATTGATAAGGCAGGAGGCTGCGGAACAGCAGAATTTGTTTATAAGGCCATAGAATGTTACTGTGGGGAATAAATCCGGTCAGTTATATCCGACAATCCTCCGGTTATTGTCACAAATACGGAAAAATCTGCTGACTTGTACCTGAATGTTATAAACAGTTAAAAATGGATGGCGGTTAGTCTTTGAAAGGCTGACCGCTGTTTGTTTTGGAGAATACACTTAAAAAACAGAAATTATCTGTATACATGCCCGAAAAAAAGTTTTATACTGGAAAGATAAACAGGATCTGTGTACAGACAGATAAACAGAATACACAGATTTATAAGCAAAGGTGATGTAATACTGTGGCAGAAAAGCAGAAAACAGGCAGGGCAGAGCTTTATTCCCTTCTCCTTCTGGCAGGCGGAAAAAGCAGCCGCATGGGAGAGGATAAGGCAGAACTTCTTCTGGATGGAGATAGTTTTCTTTCCTGTCAGATAAAAAAAGCCGAGAAGTTGGGAATCCATAAGGTTTATGTTTCCGGTCACGCTGCAGGAGCGGATGCTTTCCGGAATGGAGCAGTAAAAAGCAGCATACATATTCAAATGGTTCCTGATATTTACCGGGAACGGGGGCCTTTAGGCGGGCTCCATGCCTGTATGAAGGCAATGGACACACCCTATTGTCTGGTGCTTCCGGTGGATGTGCCTCAGTTTCCGGAGGAAACGCTGGAGGAGCTGCTTCTTGCTCATGAGAACAGCTTAGGCGCAGCTGCTTCTGAAAATGCCGGAAGCTTTGGGAATGGCAGAGAGGGTGGCAATTCCGGGAAACCTCTTCTGCTTGTTCACGGAGAACGGACAGAGCCTTTGATGGGGATTTATCCCGTCTGCATGGCTGATTGTATTGGAGAACAGATAGAGAAGGCTTCTGCTCCGGTGTTTCGGGTTCTTGATGCATGGGGATTCGATACCTTCCGGACATCCGCAGAGGAGTGGAAGATGAGAAATATCAATACTCCAGAAGATTATAGGGAGCTTTTAGCATACATGGAAAAGGGGAAGGTGAAATGATTGAGGGAATTTTGCTGGAAAATGCCCTGGAGGAAATTCTGAAACGGGCAGACAGGATTACAGATACAAAAAAAGTAAAGGTGGAGGAAGCCAATGGATTTTGTCTTGCAGAGAATATTTATGCAGAGCTGGACAATCCTCCGTTTCCAAGATCACCGGTAGACGGGTATGCGGTGCGCTCTGAGGATATCCGGGGAGCGGTCAGGGGAAATCCTGCGGTTCTGAAGGTGGCAGGCTGCATTTATGCAGGAGATAATGGAGGGGCTTTTTCCATAAAACCAGGAGAAGCATACCGGATCATGACAGGAGCTCCTTTTCCGGAAGGGGCAGATACTGCGGTAAAGCAGGAGGATACAGACTGCGGGGAAGAAACTGTAAAAGTTAATAAAAGTCAGAAGCCATGGGACAATTATTGCTTTCAGGGCGAAGATTATAAAAAGAATTCGCTTCTTCTGGCAAAAGGTTCCAGAATTACTTTTGCAGAGCAGGGGATCCTGTCCGGTATCGGGCGTACAGAGGTGGCTGTTTACCGGAAACCGGTGATCCGCGTGCTTACCACAGGAGATGAACTCTGCCAGCCGGGAAATCCTCTGAAACCGGGAAAAATCTATGATTCCAATGGGATGATGGTTTCTTCCCGGCTTCGTGAGCTTGGAGTGAAGCCGGAATCAGTGTCTCATTGTGCAGACAGTGAGGCAGGTCTGGCAGCAGAACTGAAAAAAGCGGCAGAGGATGCGGATATCATTGTTACCACCGGCGGTGTCTCTGTAGGAAAAAAAGATATTCTTCACGGAGCCCTGGAAATCCTTGGAGCAGAAAAAATATTCTGGAGGATCCGGCTTCAGCCCGGGACCCCTACTATTTTTTCCGTATACGGGAAAACTCTGATCCTTTCCCTGTCCGGAAATCCCTTTGGCGCCATGGCAAATCTGGAACTGATTTTGCGCCCTGCGTTGGAAACCATGACCGGAGATTCTGCCTTTGCTATGGAAATGAGAAGAGGGATCATGGAAGTGGACTTTGAAAAAAGATGTAAAGTCCGCAGGTTTGTGAGGGCTGTGTATAAGAATGGGAAGGTTTCTTTTCCACAGGGGATTTTTTCTTCAGGCGCAATCGGAACTTTGCGGGGCTGCAACTGCCTTCTGGATATCCCGGCGGGCAGGGAAAATGTAAAAGCCGGAGAGCAGGTGGCTGTATGGATGCTGTAAAAAGAACGGGAAAACCTTTTATTGCAGCAGTCAGCGGAGTAAAAAATTCCGGCAAGACTACTTTTATGGAAAAGCTGATTTCCGAACTTGCCGGACAGGGATACCGGGTGGCTGTGATCAAGCATGACGGTCATGAATTTCAGGCGGACCGGGAGGGAACGGACACTTACCGGATGCGTCAGGCAGGCGCTTACGGAACCTGTATTTTTTCCTCCGGACAGTGGCAGGTGGTGAAACAGCAGCAGGATGTCCGGGCGGAGGAGCTGGCAGAATTTTTTCCGGAGGCGGATATTATTCTTCTGGAGGGGATGAAGGATTCTGATTATCCCAAGTTTGAGCTGGTGAGAGGAGAAATTTCCCATAAAAGTGTCTGCAGGCCGGATACTTTACTGGGACTTGTGACAGACACAGAGCTTAAAATTCCGGGAGTTCCGGTGTTTGGTTTCCATGAAACAGAGAAATGCACAGAAATTCTGATAAAAATAGTTCAAACTAACAAAGATTAAGGTTAAAGAAAAAAGAATTTGGCTGTTTTGTACAAAAAATAGAGCTGGATTCTTGTAAATAAAAATTAACAATGTTAAAATATAAACGAAGATTCATCAGCTTTTGCATATGAAAATGCAGAAGCAGTTATCTCAGGGATAACAGACATCATATATTTTTATGTTAGGAGGGAACAAGTATGGCTTTAAAACAAGTCCAGACAACCTGCGCGTATTGCGGAGCAGGCTGCCAGATTATGTTCACAGTCGATACAGATGCAAACAAGATTGTGGAAGCAGTCCCTGCAGACGGAAGAACCAATGCGGGAACCCTCTGTCTGAAAGGTCATTACGGCTGGGATTATCTTAATGATCCCCAGATTCTTACGAAACGTCTTCGTAAACCGATGATCCGTAAAGGCGGAAAAAAATCACCCCTTGTAGAGGTTTCCTGGGAGGAAGCAATTTCCTATGTAGCGAAACGTCTTGGGGAAATCAAAGAAAAATTCGGTCCGGATTCCATTATGGGAACAGGCTCTGCCAGAGGAGCAGGAAACGAGGCCAATTATCTGATGCAGAAATTTATGCGCGCGTGCATCGGCACCAACAACGTCGATCACTGCGCCCGAATATGACATGCGCCTTCGGTAGCGGGTCTACTGTATTCTTTAGGTTCAGGCGCAATGTCAATGGGCATCCCGGAGATCGAGGATGCAGGCTGTTTACTTTGCTTCGGCTATAACGGAGCAGATTCCCACCCTATTGTGGCAAGACGCATTGTAAGGGGAAAACAAAAGGGAATGAAGATCATCTGTGCAGATCCCCGCGTGACGGAGACCGCACGTATTTCAGATATTCATCTGCAGCTTAAGGGCGGTTCCAACCTTGCTCTTGTAAATGCCATGGCAAATGTGATCTGGAATGAAGGTCTTGCAGATAAAAAGTTTATTGATGAACACACGAAGGGATTTGACGAATTCCTGAAAGTAATAGAAAAATACACTCCGGAATATGCAGAGCCTATTACGCACATTCCGGCAGAAACCATTCGCAGGGCGGCAAGAATGTACGCAACCACCAAACCGGCCATGATTCTTTATGGTATGGGAGTCTGTCAGTTTACACAGGCAGTTGATGTTGTGAAGGGACTTGCCAACCTTGCGCTGATGACTGGAAACTTCGGCGGCCCGTCCATGGGCATCGGTCCGGTCCGCGGACAGAACAACGTGCAGGGAGCCTGCGACATGGGAGCTCTTCCAAACTCCTATCCGGGCTATCAGAATGTAACCGTTCCGGAAATCCGCGAAAAATTTGAAAAAGCATGGGGCGTTCCTCTTTCTGATCAGGTTGGCTGCCCGATCACTCATGTGCCTCACAGAATCCTTCATGAGAAGGAAGAAAAGAAGAGAATCCACGCATACTACATATTCGGAGAAGATCCGGCTCAGTCCGATCCTGACCTTGCAGAGGTCCGCGAGGCTCTGGACAAATGTGATTTTGTGGTAATGCAGGATATCTATATGAATAAGACCGGGCTTTATGCGGATGTAATCCTTCCGGCTACTGCCTGGGGTGAAAACGAAGGTATTTATACCTGTGCGGACCGTGGCTTCCAGAGAGTGCGCAAGCTGATCGAGCCGGAAGGAGATATGCGTCCGGACTGGCAGATCATTGCAGATATTTCCACAGCCATGGGATATCCAATGAATTACAAAAATACAGAAGAGATCTGGAATGAAATGATCGACCTCTGTCCAAGCTTTACAGGCGCTACTTACGAAAAAATTGAAAAATACGGCGGCGTTCAGTGGCCCTGCCGGGACAAATCCATGGAGGATAAGGGAACACCGTATCTCCATAAGGACGGAATTTTTGCAACAAAGGATCATAAGGCTCTGTTTTACGGCACTGACTGGCATCCGCCGGTAGAGCTGGAAAACGACCAGTATCCAATGACTCTTTCCACTGTCCGCGAAGTAGGTCATTATTCTGTGCGTACTATGACAGGAAACTGCCGTACTCTCCGTAATCTGGAGGATGAACCGGGATGGGTTCAGATGAATACAGAGGACTGCGAGAAAATGAACCTGAAAAAGGGCGAGCTTGTGAAGATCCTTTCCAAGAGAGGCTACTGTATTACACGGTGTCTTCCTACGGACCGTGTAAAACCGGGTGCAACCTACATGACCTACCAGTGGTGGATCGGAGCCTGCAATGAGCTGACAACAGCCAAGCTTGACCCCATCAGCAATACGCCCGAGTATAAATACTGTGCCTGCCGTGTAGAAAAGATTGAGGACCAGCAGTGGGCGGAGCGCCATGTTATGGAGCTGTATGACGATATCCGTGCGCAGATGGGCATTGATACAGGAAAGGGGGCAAAAGCATGAATTACTTTGTGAAAGGAAACCCTGACCTTTGTATCGGCTGCCGTACCTGCATGATCGGCTGTGTGGTTGCCCATGAGGGAAAGCATATCTTTGAGGTGGATCCGGATTCCTACAGCTTTAATCCGAAGCTTCATATGGTAAAAACAGCGAATTTAAGTGTTCCGGTGCAGTGCAAGCATTGTGAAAATCCTGCCTGTATGGCAGTGTGTCCGGTTGGGGCTATTTCCCAGAAGGATCACTGTATTGTCATTGATACAGAAAAATGCATGGGCTGTAAATCCTGTATGGATGCCTGTCCTTTCGGCGCTATCAATATGACAGTCCAGACCGGAAAATTCCAGGCAGACGGAACAGAGAAAAAAGTGGCAAATAAATGTGATCTCTGTTACGGACTTTCCGGAGGCCCGGCCTGCGTGAGAGTCTGTCCTACAGAAGCTCTGACTCTTGTGACAGAGGATGAGCTTGGAGACGCCATGGAGCGTAAGAGAGCAGAAGCGGCAAGAAACGCATATCTGGAAACGCACCCACAGGAATAGGAGGACATAGAAATGAAAAAAGAAATCGGATCCTTTGTGGTGGGCGACAGTACAAAATGCACAGGCTGCAAGGCCTGTGAGCTTGCCTGCTTCACCGTTCATAACCGTAAGAGCAATCACCTTGGAAAAACAGTGGGAACCGTAACGGTTCCCGTAACTCCAAGACTGTTTCTTACAAAATTTGAGCAGGGCTGTATGCCCATCCAGTGTAAGCACTGTGAGGATGCTCCCTGCCTGAATGCCTGTACAAAAGGCGCGATCAGCCGCATTGACCATCAGGTGATCGTGGATGCGGAAAAATGTATCGGATGTAAAGACTGTATGCAGGCCTGTCCTTTTGGGGCGATCGCCCTTCTTCCTTATGCCAGGGACGGACGTCTGGTGGCCCAGGCAATGTCTTCGGAACCAAAGGTTTTTGCATCCAAATGTGATCTCTGCGAGGGAATTGAGGGAGGTCCGGCCTGTGTCCGTGTCTGTCCTCATCAGGCGCTCCGTCTGGTAGATCCTGAGGCAGAAAGAGAAGAAAAAAATATCAGGGCGGCAGAGGCTCTGCTTCTGACAAAAAACTGGAGATAAGGGAGGACAAAATTCATGATAGTAGCAATTGATCAGAATATCTGTACCGGCTGCCGTGAATGCGCAGAGGTCTGTCCTGCCTATGCCATTGTGGGAGAGCAGGGAAAACCGCAGACCATTGATACAGACAGATGCGTGATGTGCGGTCAGTGCGTGCAGAAATGTAAATCCTATGTTTCTGTACTGACCCATGGAAAAGACGCATACGAAAGAGTAAAAAAAGAAAGAAATATTCCGGATTCCGTTCAGGAGCCGCTTTTTGCAGCTCATGCAGTCTGCCACCTGAACGAGGTGAAGGCAGCTCTTGCAGACAAAAACAGATTCACCATTGTGCAGTGCGCTCCGGCAGTGCGGGTTGCCATTGCAGAGGAATTTGGCGCAGAGCTTGGAACCCTTACTCCGGGAAAATTATCCGCAGCTCTTCATGCTCTTGGCTTTGACCGGGTATACGATACCAACTTCCCGGCGGACGTAACTATTATGGAAGAGGGAACAGAGCTTGTAAAACGTGTGACAGAGGGAGGCGTTCTTCCTATGTTTACTTCCTGCTGTCCGGCCTGGGTAAAATTCCTGGAGGATAATTATCCGGAGCTTAAAGATCATTTATCTTCCGCGAAAAGTCCACAGCAGATCGGAGGAGCGATTTTTAAAACTTACGGAGCGCAGCTGGAAGGCAGAGAAGGTAAGGATATTTACAGCGTTTCTGTAATGCCATGTACCTGCAAGGAGTTTGAAAGCGAACGTCCGGAAATGAAAGACAGTGGATTCCGTGATGTAGATGCTGCCATTACAACAAGAGATCTGGCATGGCTTATTAAGGATATGGGAATTGACTGGGAGGCTCTTGATGAGCAGGAGTTTGACCAGCCTCTTGGTCTTTATACAGGCGCGGGAACTATTTTCGGCGTTACCGGCGGCGTTATGGAGGCAGCCATTCGTACCGGTTATGAGCTTGTGACCGGACAGCCGATCCCGGATCTGGAAGTGACAGCAGTCCGCGGTACAGAGGGCTTCCGCACTTCTGTGATAAAAGTGGGAGACCTGGATCTGAAAGTTGGTGTTGTCACAGGACTGAAAAATGTGGTTCCTGTGCTGGAAGCAGTAAAGAACGGTACGCTGGATCTTCATTTTATTGAAGTGATGACCTGCCCGGAGGGCTGTGTCAGCGGAGGCGGACAGCCCAAGCTTCTTATGGATACAGACAGAGAAGAGGCCTATGCGGCAAGAAGAGCTGCGACCTTTGCCCATGACAGAGAACTGGCCTACCGGAAATCTCACGAAAATCCTGCGATCAAAAAGATTTACGAAGAATTCCTGGAAGAGCCCAACAGCCATATTGCGCACCATCTTCTTCATACAACCTACTGTAATAAATAAAGCATAAAAATAAAAAGGTATTTCCAGACATTGTTTCAGTTTGGAAATACCTTTTTTGTGCGGCTTGCTGTTAAGAGCTGAGGTAAAATGTTCTGCTCCTGTCCGGAAAGCCAGGAGGACTTTTTATCTGTTCAGATATTCGTTTACAGCCCTTTTGCCTTCATAAACAGCCTTTTCCTCGTCAATTCCAGTAAGCTTTCCGTTTCTGACAACAATTTTCCCATTTACAACAGTATAATCTACAGCGCCCTTAAATCCTACGGTTCCCAGCATGGATTTTGGATCCAGGTCTGCGCCTACAAGCTCCAGACGGTTTTTCCGTATAAGGAAAAGATCGCCTGCTTTACCCGGCTCCAGTGAACCGATGTCGCTGCGGCCAAGAACAGCAGCGCTTCCCTTGGTGGCAAGCTTCAGCAACTCATAGCCGTCAGGAGCCTGGCTGCTGGAATTCAGCCTGTGAAGAAGATAGGCGACACGGAGCTCTTCCAGAAGATTGGAGCCGTCATTGCTGGCGCTTCCGTCAACTGCCAGTCCCACGGGGATTCCAAGCTTCAGCATTTCCGGGATACGGCAGATCCCGGAGGAAAGCTTCATGTTGGAAATGGGGCAGTGAGCCACTCCTGTTTTTGTTTCCGCAAGGATTTTAAGCTCTTCATCATTAAAATGGATGCCATGTGCATACCATACGTCGCTGCCTGTCCAGCCAAGCCCTTCCATGTAGGAAAGAGGACGCTTTCCGTATTTTTCCAGAACATAGTTTTCTTCGTCCAGTGTTTCGCACAGATGGGTGTGAAGGCGGACTCTCAGATCTCTGGCAAGAAGAGCAGACTGCCGGTACAGCTCTTTCCCTGCGCTGAAAGGCGAGCAGGGAGCCAGGGCAACCATATTCATGGAAAAAGGCGCCGGATTGTGGAACTTTTCCACAGCGTTTCTGGAATCTTTCAGGATTTCGTCTACTGACTGAACCACACTGTCAGGGGGAAGGCCTCCGTCCTTTTTACTGAGATCCATACTTCCCCTGGATGCATACATGCGGATTCCAAGCTGCCGCGCCGCCTCAAACTGAGCTTCCAGAAGAGAGACAGAACTGCCGCCCGGGAAGACATAATGATGGTCAAAACAGGTAGTACAGCCTGTTTTTAATAATTCCCCCATACCCGTAACGGAACTGTGATAAATAATAGAACTGTCAAGGTTTTTCCAGATTTCATAAAGTGTGGTCAGCCATTCAAACAGTTCCATATTCTGTACCTGAGGCAGATTACGGCTGAAAGTCTGATAAAGGTGGTGATGGGTGTTGATAAGTCCCGGATAAACCATACATCCGGAAGCATCCAGAATTTCATCTGCGGAAAAAGTCTGCTGTCCGATGCTTCGGATAACCCCGTCTTCGATCAGAATACTGGAATTTTCCAGAACCGAATCCTGATCATCACAGGTTACAATAACAGAAGCATTTTTAATACATAAGCTGCTCATAATATGATCCTCCTATTTTCTGAATAAAAAAGCCCTAACAGCAGACAGTGACTTTATTAAGATGAAGTGTGTTTTGACAAAAACTGAGAAGAGCCTGCGCAGCTTCTGAGGCATATCCTTTATTGCAGTAATCTCTGTGAATGATCCATCCAAGTTCTCCGATTGTAAAAGCTTCATCTTCAGCGTAGACAGAAACCTCGCCAATATGTCGGCTGTTCTGTATGACAGCAAATACATAACAGCGGGGAAATTCTTTACTCCATTCTTGGCAGGTCTGTATGAGAAACTTTTTGCACACTTCCATAGATTCATCTGGATAGTATTTCATATATTTCACATGCTCTCCATCGGAAGAATAAGCATAAACAGTGGAAAGATCATCTGGACTGACTGGCCGGAGAAGCAGACGACTGGTTTGCAGGCGAATGTTTTCGTACATGGGAGGTCACCTCTTTCTGTGGATAAAAAATGAAATTGTTGTTTGATTATAGTTTACCATAACTGTAGTATTGCGGACAGAATTTTATAAAAAATCAGCGAAAAAGAAAGAAAATTAAAAACTGCTTTTTTGAAATGCGTTGACGTTAAAAAAATCGGACGATATAATAAAAAAGTACAGCTTATGGATACAAATACATGAAAGGAATTAGAGGGTGGAATCCTTGCTGTTTTTAATAACCAGGCGCTTCGGATTGTATTATACGGTTCTTATGCAAGAGAAACCTATACTTCTGAATCAGACGTGGATATTGCTGTTCTGCTAAATGGAAATCTGAATGAAAGTACAGAAGACAGGTTGGCGGATCTGGTTGTGGATTTAAACTTAAAATATGATAAGACATTTTCTGTATTGATATTAATATGAGATTTTTAAAAATGGGAAAAGATTTACGGCACAGTATTGAAATGAGAAAAGTTATGGATTCTAAGTAAAGGAAGTGATTTTGATATCAATAAAATTAATAAAAGGAAGTTACGAATACAAAGGACAGATTATTGACATGCTCAAGGAGTGGAAAAAATATAATGATACTTATGATGTGAACCGTTCACCAGAAGTTATTTTCAAAAACGATTATGATGACTTTGATTACTATCTGGATAATTTGGAAGCAAAGGAACCAAAAGACGGACTGGTTCCTCATTCCACATTCTTTTGTTTGGATGAGAGGCGAAATATCATTGTAGGTGCAGTAAATATCAGGCATTATTTAAATGAACATTTGCTATTACATGGAGGGCATATTGGTGACGGAATCAGACCATCTGAAAGAAGAAAAGGATATGCTGTACAAATGATTGGGCTTGCCTTAGAGGAATGTAAAAAATGGGAATCAAAAAAGTTTTAATGGTATGCGATAAAGATAATATTGGTTCTGCGAAATCCATCATAAAAAACGGCGGAATATTAGAAAATGAACAAATAGAAAACGGTAAGACAGAGCAAAGATACTGGATTGATTTAGAGTAATCGGATAAATATGAAAGTCAAGGGGAAAAACCTCGCAGCTGTTAAGAAATATGATGAGAGGAATTTTGGCGGCAATACATATGAATATGCGATGATGTTGTGCCTGGATGCGGTAGTGAAGATGTGATAGAAAAAACAGGCAGATGATTTAAAGAGAAGACGAAGGAGAGAATTTTTATGGGATTTCTTAAGAAACATTTTTCAATGTACAGCCATTTGCCAAAAGAAATCTATGTGCTGGCTTTTGGCAAAGTCATGACAAGTATGGGGGCGTTAATATGGCCCATGCTTACCTTGATCATGAGTGAAAAGCTGGGGTTGAACGGACAGACCATCGGCCTGTATATGATGATATTTTCTTTGTTTATGGGACCGTTTTATTTACTGGGAGGTAAGCTGGCTGACAAATATAATAAAAAGCATATCATCGTTACCTTCGACTTGATCGGAAACAGCCTGTATTTTGTCTGCGCTGCATTGCCAATGTCCATGACGACACTGTATTTACTGGCGATTGCTTCTTTATTTCAGGCAATGGAGCAGCCGGCTTACGATGCTCTGATCGCGGATCTGACAACCTACAGGGATCGGGAACGAGCATATTCGCTGAATTATCTTTCCATGAATTTAGGCCTGGTTTTGGCGCCCACCATTGGAGGCATTTTATTTAATCATTATCTCAGCCTTTCTTTTTTTATTAACGGCGTGGCAGATATCACCAGTACGCTTCTTCTGCTGATTTTTATTAAAAATATAAGAACTGCTGACCGGGATAACAGAACAGTGAACGAATATGAAAAAGGAGAAACAGGATCAATATTCAAGGTTTTTTCGCAACGAAAATTATTTTTTGTGCTGTTTGTCATTTACGGTATAGCTGCGCTGATTTATAATCAGTTCAGTTTTTTGATGCCCTTACATATGGAGGAAGCCTTTCAGGGATCAGGAGCTTTTAAATTTGGAGTTTTAACAAGTATTAATGCAGTTGTTGTGGTAATAGGTACGCCAATATTAACCCAAAAGCTTTCCGGATTTATGGATATCAGGATTATGTATTTGGGGCAGCTGCTGGAGTCATTAGGACTTGCATTTTTTATTTTTGTAAATCATCATTTTGTGATTGCGGTTGCAGGGATTATTATATTTACAATAGGTGAAATATTGGGTTCCATTTCAAAAACGCCTTATCTTACAAAAAGAATACCGGAAACACATCGTGGAAGAGTATTAAGTATTACGACCAGCTGCGCCGGATTAATTGGAGTATTAAGTAACTACATAATAGGAACACTTATCGACTATTATACATTCAGTACTGTATGGATAATTATAGCGGTGATCGGTTTATTTGTGATGATTCTGTATAGTATTTATTTAAGGCTGGATAAAAAGGCTTATTCCGGCCTTTATACAAAATAAAAGTGTTACTTGTTCAAAGGCATTATTCTACCTGATACGGAGAAGCGTTTCTGTAGTAAAAAAAACAGACGTGTGGTATGATAAGGAAGAATATAAGGCGATAAAGTATATTTGCTGCACAGATACAGGTCTGGTTTGTTATAGAGGAGTGTAGGAGTGAAAAGAAATGTGAAAGTGGTATCCGGATTGAATGGAAAGAAGATTGTACAGATGCAGGATATTCTTTTTGCAGAAAAAAATCCATCAACTGGAATGAGGTAAAAGTTTACCTTGAATCTTATGTAGGCAATTTTTACGAAGTTATGGATACAAAAGATATCGTATACATTGGGAAAGATTTTCCAGATGAATATACGGGGTCAAAATATACTTATATGCTAAAAGGGGCAAATGCAAAAGTAAAGGCCAATGCAGTACAGGGAATTCCAGAATTGCTAGAAATTGCCTCAGGAAAACATTATCGAGAAAATACAGGAGAGAAACATCTGAGAGATGCAGCAAATGGATGGTATTGATATGATTCGTACTTTGCATTGCCAGTTTATGATGCAGAGGGAGAAGTGGAACGGTATAATGTGTTTCATGCATCTATGCTGATACGGCATGCAAATGACCGAAAAATGTATTTATATGATATTCTGGACATAAAAAAAGAAACGAGCAACCCTTTCAAATCACAAGATTTTACTTGGTAAAAACCCATTTCTTATTTTCAGTATAGGGTAAGCCCAGGGGATTGTCAAGGAGAAAATGATGTTTTATCCCTGACAATCTGAAAGGAAATTTGTCTCGTGTTGTGGACAATAACAATATATGAAGCCGGACAGGTTTTCCTCTCCGGTTTTTACAGGGGTTAAACTGATGAAATATGGAATTATAGGAACGGCAGGTCATGTGGATCACGGAAAAACCTGCCTGATCCGGGCATTGACGGGTATTGATACAGACCGTCTGAAGGAAGAAAAAAAACGGGGCATTACCATTGAGCTTGGTTTTGCCTGGATGGATTTCCCAAAAGGGGAGCGGGTAGGGATCGTGGATGTGCCCGGCCATGAAAAATTTGTAAAAAATATGCTGGCAGGTGTGGCTGGAATGGATATGGTCATGCTTGTGGTTGCAGCGGATGAGGGAATTATGCCTCAGACAGTGGAGCATCTGGACATTTTGTCCATTCTGGGGGTACGCTGCGGAGTGATTGTGATCACAAAAACAGACGCGGCAGATCCGGAGCTTACAGAGCTGGTGGAGGAGGACATCAGGGAACTGGTTAAGGGAACGTTCCTGGAGGATGCGCCCGTAGTTCCGGTTTCTGTATACAGGAATCAGGGAATCGACAGGCTTCGGGATACGCTGTATCAGTTATACAGAGATCTTCCGGGGCATAAGGAAACCCGGGCCTTCCGCCTGCCTGTTGACCGCGTATTTACATTGAAAGGCTTTGGAACTGTAGTAACAGGAACGCTTTTTGGCGGAAGGATCAAAAAGGAGCAGGAAGCGTATCTTTATCCGGAAAATACTTCTGTAAAAATCCGCAGCATTCAGGTGCATGAGACAAATGTGGAGGAGGCACATGCTGGGCAGAGGGTGGCTCTGAATCTTCCTGACAGGAAAAAACAGGAGATCCGAAGAGGCGATGTGGTTGCCCTTAAAAACAGTATGTATCCTACCATGATGGCAGATGTGTCTCTGACTGTGCTGCGTCACACACAGCGCAGCGTAAAGAACGGAAGCCGGGTGCATGTGTATCATGGTACAAGGGAGCTTCTGGGAAAGGTGATCCTGCTTGACAGAGATGAGCTGAAAGCAGGGGAGACCTGTTATGCTCAGCTCAGGCTGGAAGAGGAAACGGTTCTGGAAAAAGGAGAGCGGTTTGTGATCCGGTTTTATTCCCCGGCAGAAACCATTGGAGGCGGAACGGTTCTGGATATCTGCCCCAGAAAGCATAAAAGAAATGACCAAAAGGCGCTGGAGGCCTGCCGGATCAAGGAAAGCGGAACCAGGGAGGAAATGCTTGAACTTTCAGCCTGGGAGCACTGGGGAAGCTTTTTTACTTTGGAGGAGCTGGCAGGACGAAGCGCTCTTGATAAATCCGGGCTGAAACATACAGCGGAGAAGCTGGCGGAGCGAAAAATTCTGGTGCGTCTTAATGAAAATCTGTACATTCACAGGCAGGAAATGGATTTTTACCGGAAAAGGGCAGAGGCAGTTCTGGATGAATTTCATAAAGCCAATCCCTTAAAGGAAGGCATGGGAATTGAAGAACTGCGAAGCAGGATGAAGCTTGCAGACGGGAAGCTTGCAGACGATATTCTTGCCGTTTTAAAGACCGAAAAAGTAATCAAGGAAGAGCACGGACTGATCAGTAAAAAGCGTTTTCGGGTAGTTCTGAAGGAGGATGAGGACGCTATGGTAAAAGAAATCCTTAACCATTATCTGGATGAGGGCTTTGCGCCTCTTGCTACCGAGCTTTATCTGAAGGAACACCGGAATCAGAAGAAGTTTCCGGCTGTGTTTACGTCCCTTCTGAACAAAAAAGCGCTGATCCGGCTGGATGTTCAATACTGTGTTCACCGTGATTACTATGAGAAGGCAAAAACAGCTTTCCGGGAAATGGCAGAGAAGAAGCCGGAAGTTGCTCTTGGAGAATACCGGGATTATCTGGGCTGTTCCCGGAAGGTGGCGGTAGCCCTTTTGGAGCATTTTGATAAAAACGGTTTTACAAGAAAAACAGAGGGCGGAAGGGTTCTGAAAGCCTCTGGAAAATAAAGGTTATGGGAAATGAAGAAGGCTTTAAAGGAAAAGATGACAGGAAATTATGTAATGGAGGTGAGTGATATGGCAGACACAGAAATTCGTTTGACGCAGATGTCAACTACCTCCGGCTGAGCGGCGAAAAAAGGTCCGAAGACCCTTGCCCAAGTTTTGGGTAAGCTGCCAAAATTTAATGATCCCATGCTTTTAGTGGGAACAGAAACCGCGGATGATGCCGCAGTTTATCAGATCAGTGAGGAACTGGCAATGATCCAGACCGTTGATTTTTTTACCCCGGTGGTAGACGATCCCTATCTGTTTGGGCAGATTGCAGCAGCAAATGCTTTAAGCGACGTATACGCCATGGGCGGAGAACCTAAGGTGGCGCTGAATCTGGCGGCCTTTCCGGACTGTCTGGATATTGAGATACTGGGAAAAATCCTTCAGGGCGGCGCGGATAAGGTAATGGAAGCAGGAGCTGTGCTTGCAGGAGGTCATACCATTTCCGACAATGAACCAAAGTACGGGCTTTGCGTCAGCGGTTTTGTTGATCCGAAAGCCATGTGGAAAAATTATGGAGCGCAGCCGGGAGATGTGCTGATCCTTACCAAGCCTCTGGGTACCGGAATTATTTCCACTGCCATTAAGGGAGAGCTTGCCTCAGAGGAAGAGATAAGCTCTGCAGTAAAAACAATGACTGCCTTAAATAAATATGCCAGGGATATTGCGGTGGGATTTGAAATCCACAGCTGTACAGATATCACCGGCTTCGGGCTGGTAGGCCACGCTATGGAAATGGCAAAGGGCAGTGAAATGACGTTGGTTCTCCATACAGAGAAGCTTCCGGTTTTGCCCGGAGTAAAGGAATATGCCCGGATGGGACTGATTCCTGCGGGAGCATACAGAAACCGGGAATATCTGGAAGAGGATGTTTTCAGTGAAATTGCAGGAACCTGGCAGGAAGATCTTGTGTATGATCCCCAGACGTCAGGAGGGCTTCTTCTTGCAGTAAAAAAAGAAGATGCCGCTGAGCTTCTGGAACGTCTGGCTGATCTTGGTTCTCCGGGCACAGCCGTGGGAGAAGTAACCGGAAAACAGGAAAAATATCTGATATTAAAATAAGCGGACAGTATATGAATAAAAATGAGATTTTAAGACAGCTTCCGAAGATGGATCGGATCCTTCAGGAGCCGGAGGCGGAAGAGCTGTGCAGACTATATGGAAAAAACAGGATCCTTGGTATACTCCGGCAAGAGCTGGACAGTCTGAGAAAGGAGCTTCTGGAAGGGAAAGCAACAGAAGCTGCTGTTGAAAATGCTCAGCCAACAGAGCTTTTTATTTCCCGGCTGCTCCAACAGGCCAGGGAGAGGACAAAGGCGCTGGAAGAACCCTCTTATAGACGGGTTTTTAACGCAACAGGAATTCTTCTTCATACGAATCTTGGACGGGCGCCTCTTGGAAAACGTCAGATGGAGGCCGCCTTTCAGTCCATGTGCGGATTTTCTAATCTGGAATACAGGCTTTCGGAAGGAAAAAGAGGAAAGCGGCAGGCTCACTATGCAGATATGATCTGCCAGATCACCGGTGCGGAGGCTGCGGTGGCAGTGAACAATAACGCAGCGGCAGTGACTTTAATTCTTGCGACTAAGGCGCACAAAAAAGAAGTGATTGTTTCCAGAGGAGAGCTGATTGAGATCGGAGGACATTTCCGTATCCCGGAGGTTATGGAGCAGAGCGGCGCCTTCCTTCGGGAAACCGGCTGCACAAACCGGACCAGGATTTCAGATTATGAACAGGCAGTAACAGAAGAAACTGCGGCATTTCTGAAGGTCCATACAAGCAATTATAAAATTGTGGGATTTACGGAGGAAACCTCTGTGGAAGAGCTTTCTGCTCTGGGAAAAAAACACGGGATTCCTGTGATCGTTGATCTGGGAAGCGGGGTTCTGGTTGATCTGGAAAAATACGGGCTTGCCCATGAGCCTACAGTAGGCGAAATCCTCCGAAAAGGAGCGGATGTGGTCTGCTTTTCCGGGGATAAGCTTCTGGGCGGCCCTCAGGCCGGGATTATTGTGGGAAAAAAGGAATACATACAAAAAATGGAGCAGCATCCTCTGATGCGGGCGCTGCGCCTTGACAAATGCACAACTGCGGTTCTGGAAGCTACTTTCCGGGAGTATTTTTGTGAGAAACAGGCATGGGAGAACATTCCGGTTCTTAAAATGATTGCAAGAACCAAAGATGAGCTTCTTGCCCAGGCAGAAGAAATTTCCTGGGAACTGAATTCCTGCTCCTGTTCCGGAAAAATTGCAGTAACAGAGAGCAGCGCTGTGATTGGTGGAGGCTCTCTTCCGGGAGAAACAATGCCGGATTATGCAGTGGAAATTTTTCCGGAAAAAGAAACTGCACAGCAGCTGGCAGACCGTCTTCGTCTGCTTCCTGTTCCGATTGTTTCTCATATAAAAAACGACAGGGTTTTGCTGGAAATGCGGACGATTTCAGAGGAAGAGAAACGGGAATTTACAGCAGAACTGAAAGAAGTGCTTGATGAAAAATAAATTTTTTTTGCAGAAGCTGACGGATGAGCTTTTAAGGAGAAAAAACGGCTGTGGAAATTAATTCCGCAGCCTCATTATATTCTGGCGGATGCCTGTGAGAATCGAACTCACCCAGGGCGCTCTTAACGTCCAGCACAGGTTTTGAAGACCAGGGGGCACACCAGTTACCCAACGACACCCAAAAATCTTTTTTATTATAGCAGTGTGAGAGATATTTTTCAAGACATTACGGCTTACTTTGTTTACAGCAGACTGGTTAAAATGCCTTCCAGATCATCCTCGGTGATGGCCTTCTGTCCTGTATGTCTCGGGATAGCCGCCTGTGAACAGTAAAATCCAAAGTGCGCAGGAAAGCATTTTTGATGAGGGTGATTTGCCTTGCATATCTCAGTATAATAGGATATATAAATGCTAAAACAACTTGTGGGACAGTGATCTGTGGATGATAACTTCATAATTAAGGACTTCGGGAGAGAAAAGCTTATGAAAAAAACATTGGTAAATATAAAAAAAATAAAAAACAGACAGGAAATTTTCTGTGAAGATACGGTAGCGCTGGAAACGGAATACAGCCTTTTTGTAAACGGTCAGAAGCTGGTCAGATTAAGCTGTACGCCGGCAGATCTTAAGGAACTGGCCCTGGGGCGGCTGTATACAGAAGGTCTGGTAAGAAATATCAGGCAGATCAGAAGCATTCAGATTCAGGAAGAAGAACGGACAATTTATGTTGAGATTTCTGAAAACGAGAAGCAGAGGACAGAGAAAGAATCGGGGAAGAATACAAAAAATGAAGTGGAGAGTTCTATAGAATCCAGGGAAAAAGAGCCGGGTAAAACAGAGCCGATACAGTATCGAAATGCAGAAACTACGATGCCGGAGAGGAAACAACGGTCAGAGGGGAATAGAATTGTCGGTTTTTCTGAGATCTTCTCCGCGGCAGAGGTTTTTTTCTCTCAGCCGGGAGAACTGTTCCGGGAAACCGGCTGCGCTCATTCCTGTGCGTTCTGGAAAGAAAGGGAGATAGTCTGCAGCTTTGAGGACATTGGCCGTCATAATGCTCTTGACAAGGTGGCGGGAAAGCTTCTGATTCAGGAAATCGATCCCGGAGACGGTGTGATTTTTACAAGCGGAAGAATATCTGCAGACTATCTCAAAAAAATCATCCAGATGGGAGTTGCAACTGTAGTTTCCCGGGCTGCTGTCACAGAGGCGGCAGTTCTTCTGGCAGAAAAGTATGGGATTCTGTTACTGGGATTTGTAAGGAACTACACCGGAAATCTTTATGCAGGACAGTTATAGCTTCTTTTATTTCCAGATCACATTGGCCTCTTTTCTGGGGACTGTCCGTTCATAGGAAACATTGGGATAGCCAAGGAGCATACAGGCTTTGATAGTTTTTCCTTTTATGCCAAGCCAGTCCTTAAGCTTTTCGTTTGCATTGGTAATGCGGGCAAGATAGCCGTTATACAGTGCGCCAAGCCCCAGAGCTACAGCCATAAGCTCCATATTCTGGGCGGCAAGCCCGGCATCAAGAGGCCAGTCGGAGGTAATGTACGCCACTACAGGAGCATTGCGGAACAGATAATCGTCTTTGCAGTCGGCTTTTCTGCGCTGATTGAAGGAAAGATAGGGAAGCATATCGGCTGAGGCGTTATCGTTGTGGGAGTTGGCGTAGTTTTCGATAAAATCCCAGACCTGCTGTTTGAGCGCAGCAAGTTCTTTTTGTACAAAAATAAAATGACAGTCCTGGTTGTTTTTGGCAGTGGCAGTGTAGCGGCCTGCCTGAAGGACTTTCTGAAGCTTCTCCTTTTCTATGGGAAGAGGCTTATAATCCCGGATGCTTCTGCGGAATTTAATGGCGCGCAGCAGGGTGTCCGCTTCCAGGGAAAAAGTGGTTTTGTCATATATTTCCACATCATCCATGTCATAGCCGGGAATTGAAACAGCTTCTTTGGGGCAGAGGGCAGCACAGTGACCGCAGTTCATGCAGTCGCCAGATGCCGAGGCCTTGTGGTCAGTGATGGAAATGCAGAAAACAGGGCAGTCCTTAACGCATTTTCCGCATCCGATGCATAGTTCTTTGTTTATCTGGACCATGGTATCCTCCTTGTTCTGATGAGATTTGTTGAAATGGCTATAAGTGTTGCATTGTAAATTTATATCCGTATTATACGCTGTCTGGATAATGGATTCAACAGGATTGTAGCAGGCGTGAACAGCAGATAACCGGAAAGGGGGGCTGGCGGGGTGTACGGTAAAACACTCAGAAAGCTGTTTTTTGGGGGGCGCAGGGCAGATGAAGGGAATCATACACAAACAGGCTCAGCAAATTATGTTGAGAGAACCACAAAATAATGATATAATATGAACACTTAATGAATCCAAGCCGAAGGCGCAGGATGAATTTAGTGAGAATTTACACCTGGACACTTAGCGAGGACAAGCAAAGCGCAGACAGAGGTGTATTACCGAAACACTTAATGAATCCAAGCCAAAGGCTTCAATCCATAGGCGCAGGCGGGGGGCCTGGCTTATGCAAAAGCAGGAAAGGACAAGGGTGGCAAAAGATGAACTATGAAGATGTACAAAAGGTATCAAACGCGGCAGCGGCAAAATCACAGCTTGTAAACACCGGCTTCGGCAAATATTTTACAAGAGCTGTGATGGCAGGATTTTTTATTGTTCTTGCCATGATTTTTTCAAATGTAGTGGGCAATGTATTTTCCGGGGCAGAGCTTCCTGCCTGGGGCAAATTTTTCAGTGCGGTGGTGTTTTCCATTGCAGTTCTTCTGATTTCTATGGTAGGCGGCGAGCTGTTTACCGGAAACAATTTTGTTATGGCTTTCGGCGCCATTGACCAAAAAGTAACCTGGAAAGAAACCGGTAAGGTATGGCTGGTAAGCTATATCGGCAATTTTGTGGGCTGTCTGATCCTGACTCTGATCTTTGTATGGGCAGGCGCAGCAGGAACCAAAGATTATTTTGCCGGCTTTATCAACAATAAACTTTCAATTCCGCTGGGAGAAATGTTCTTCCGGGCTGTTCTCTGTAACTTCTTCGTATGTCTTGGCGTTCTTTGCGGCATCAAGCTGAAAAGTGAGGCGGCAAAAATCCTGATGATCATCATGTGTATTTCAGGATTTGTGATCAGTGGATTTGAACACAGCATTGCGAATATGAGTACTTTTGTGGCTGCATATTGTCTGGTTCCGGGACTTTCCGTAACCGCCATGCTGAAAAGTATGCTGGTAGTCACAGTTGGAAATATGGTAGGCGGCGCGGTTCTTCTTGCCTGGCCGCTGAGAAAGATGAGTGCAGATCAATAATGGGAAAAGCTTTATACATAGCAGAAAAGCCAAGCGTGGCGCAGGAGTTTGCAAAAGCTCTTAAAATCAACGGACAAAGAAGGGACGGCTATCTGGAATCAGAGGATTCTGTAGTGACCTGGTGCGTAGGGCATCTGGTCACTATGAGCTACCCGGAAAAATATGATATCAAGTACAAAAGGTGGAGTCTCGATACCCTGCCTTTTTTACCGCGCGATTTTAAATATGAAATCATTCCGGCAGTGCAGAAACAGTTTAATATTGTCAGGGGCCTTCTGAACCGCCCGGATGTGGATACTATTTATGTGTGCACAGACTCCGGGCGCGAGGGTGAGTATATCTATCGTCTTGTGGCTCAGATGGCGGGGGTCCATGATAAGACTCAGAAGCGTGTGTGGATCGATTCTCAGACAGAAGAAGAGATTTTAAGAGGAATCCGGGAGGCAAAGGATATCTCAGAGTATGATAATCTTTCTGCATCTGCTTATCTCCGGGCAAAGGAGGACTACCTTATGGGAATTAATTTTTCCCGTGTTCTGACCCTGAGATATGGAAACAGTGTGTCCAACTATCTGAAAACAAAATATCAGGCTATTTCCGTGGGTCGTGTAATGACCTGTGTTCTTGGAATGGTTGTACGAAGAGAGCGGGAAATCCGTTCCTTTGTAAAAACACCGTTTTACCGGGTTCTTGGCAGTATTTCCCTTGAGGGCGAAAACTTTGACGGCGAGTGGCGGGCTGTGGAGGGCAGCAGGTATTTTCGGTCTCCGTATCTTTATAAGGAAAACGGTTTTAAAGAAAAACAGTACGCAGAGAAGCTGATCGGAGAACTCAGTCAGAATTCTCCGCTTGTCTGTCAGGTAGAAAAAATCGAGAGGAAAAAAGAAAACAAGAATCCGCCGCTTCTTTTTAACCTGGCGGAGCTTCAGAACGTCTGCTCCAGGCTTTTTAAGATCAGTCCGGATGAAACCCTGAGGATCGTTCAGGAGCTTTATGAGAAAAAGCTGGTGACCTATCCCAGAACAGATGCCCGGGTGCTTTCCACTGCGGTTGCAAAAGAAATTTACAAAAACATTTCCGGCCTTCGCAGATATCCTCAGATCGACGGGGCGGCAGATGAGGTTCTGGAAATGGGAACCTACAAAAATATTGCAAAAACAAGATATGTCAATGACAAGCAGATTACAGATCATTATGCCATTATTCCCACAGGTCAGGGACTGAGTGCATTGAATGGGATTTCCCTGACGGCTCAGAGGGTGTATGAGACGATTGTGCGGCGGTTTTTATGCATTTTTTATCCTCCTGCAGTTTATCAGAAGGTAAATCTGGTAACGGTTATGGAAAAAGAACACTTTTTTTCCTCGTTCCGTGTCCTTCAGAGCGAGGGATATCTGAAGATCGCAGCCAATTCCTTTGCGGCAAAAAAAGCCTCGGAAAAGTCCAAGGATTCCGAGGAAGAGGAAAACACCTCCTGCAACGAGGTACTTCTGGCAGCATTGCAGAAGCTGAAAAAGAATGATATACTTTCCGTAGATTCTCTGAGCATCAAGGAAGGAGAAACCTCTCCGCCCAAGCGCTACAATTCCGGTTCTATGATTCTTGCCATGGAAAATGCCGGTCAGCTGATCGAGGATGAAGAACTGAGAGCACAGATCCGGGGAAGCGGGATCGGAACCAGCGCCACCAGAGCGGAAATCCTGAAAAAACTGTTTTCTATTAAATATCTTTCCCTGAATAAAAAGACCCAGGTGATCACGCCTACACTTTTGGGAGAAATGATCTTCGATGTGGTGAACTGTTCCATACGGCAGCTTCTGAATCCTGAGCTTACAGCAAGCTGGGAAAAGGGGCTTACCTATGTGGCAGAGGGAAGCATTACCCCTCAGGAGTATATGGATAAGCTGGAGCATTTTGTGCGGGTACGGACTGTTCAGGTGGAACAGAGCAATTACCAGTATGCGCTGAGGCAGTTTTTTGATGCGGCGGCAGAGAATTATAAAAAGAAGCCTTCAGCTTCGAAACGAGGAGGAAAAGAATTATGATGAAAGATTTTACCATTGAGAAGCTTCTTGATCTGAAGGAAACAATGGCTGCAGAGCTTTTTGAGGGAAAAACGTATCCCTGGGAAGTACTTCCTGAGATTAAAGATTTTATCCTGAAGCTTGGCAAAACACTGGATCCGGATGAGTACGAGTACCGGGAGGGCGATATCTGGATTGCAAAATCTGCAAAGATCGCTCCTACTGCCTGCATTAACGGGCCTGCGATCATCGGTAAGGATACAGAGGTTCGTCACTGCGCGTTTATCCGGGGAAATGCCATTGTAGGAGAGGACTGCGTGGTAGGAAACTCTACAGAGCTTAAAAATGTGGTCCTTTTTAACTGCGTGCAGGTTCCTCATTATAATTATGTGGGAGATGCAGTTCTTGGATACAAATCCCATATGGGAGCAGGTTCTATCTGTTCCAATGTAAAATCCGACAAACGGCTGGTTGTTGTAAAGGATGGAGAGGAAAAAATCGAGACCGGATTAAAAAAATTCGGCGCCATGCTGGGAGACCATGTGGAGGTAGGCTGCGGATCTGTCCTGAATCCGGGAACTGTGATCGGCAGAAACAGTAATATTTATCCTCTTTCTCCGGTAAGAGGGTGTGTGCCTGCAGACAGTATTTATAAAAGCAGGACGGAAATTGTCAGTAAAAATTAAGGGAATATAGGAAATACAGAGAATAAAGCTGCGGTGATATACTTTGACCTGTAAAACATTATGTGAAAGGGGACAGAGTTATGAAAAAAGCAGCTTTATTTTTTTTGTTAGCAGTAATGTCAGGAAGTGTTCTTACAGGATGCGGTTCAGGTTCAGAAACAGTGGAAAAAACAGAAGTTACGGCAACGCCGAACCCCACAAAAGCTCCCCAAAAATCAGGAACTTCTGAGAAAACACCGGCAAATGAAAACAAATCACAGGGAACTTCCGGAGAAAAAGATAATTCTTCAGCAGGCAGCTCTGGTACTTCGGAAAACACACAGGAAGATACTTCCAGGACAATTGAAGAAAAAGTAGAGAGCGGAGAAATCACCCAGGGATGGAATTCAATTGTCCTTTATGATATTGACCTGAATGGAATTCAGGTAAAAAGAGCTGATGACGGAATCTGGTATGATGAAAACGGAGTTTCTTATGGGGATCTGGATAATGCAGATGAATCCCAGCCTATTGTCAACGAAAACGGAGAGATCTGGTACTGGAACGGAGATCTTGCAGAACAGGCAGCAGAAGAAAATTCCGATAACTCTTCAGAAGATTCTTCCGGTACAGAAGATATCAGTGATCCCTTTGATCTGTACAGCTGGGATGCGGGAACCGGTCAGTATATCCCGTTCCAACAGGCAGAGACGGATGCCTCTCCTGTCGGAAGAGGAAACGGCTGGTACTATTATGATGAAGAAAGCAGCGAGTTTCTTCCCTGGTAGGTTTTTGCATCAAAACAGGAGCCTGCGCAGGATCACAAGAACCGTAATGTGCAGCGGATAAAATACATAAAAGAAATATTTGGAAAGCTTTCCGCGGATAAAGCCTCTTTGTCCGTTATACATATTAATGGGCAGAAAGGCAAAGCAGGCTTTCCATTCATATGCAAGCCAACAGCTCCCTATGATCGCCTGGGGAGCTTTGTCATCTCTTAAAAGGTACATGATCAGAAGAAAGATAAAGCCCCTCCATCCATAATCTGCCTGAAGGAAAAAGGAAACGGCCAGAAGCCCGCTCAGGGTCAGGAATAGCCTGGTGCGGTTTTCCCGGAAATATTCCAGTGCGCAGAAGGCAAGATAGCCCAGAAATAAAGTAAAAAATACATTTTGTTTTTTATAATGCCAGGTATCTGCAAACATGTAATTCCACGGAAGCTCAGAGATCAGGGCAAAGAGAATCAGATTTCTGCCGTAATTTTTTCTGTTTCGGGTATGGGAAAAGCCTTCCAGCAGAAGAAAACAGAAAATAGGAAATGCAATCCGTCCGATATCCCGGCAGATACGGTAAGGCGTATAAGCGTTTTGCCCGATACAAAAAAGCGGAGTCAGGGCTGGAGGATACTGTGAAAGAAGAATACAGGCGCTGTGGTCGATTAGCATAACAAAAATGGCGATGAGCTTCAGTGCGCTTCCGCTTAAAATCTGAAATTTCTGCGGAAGAAAGGACGGCGGAAGAGCACTGCCGTGGTGATTTTGAGACATAGGAACCTCCTGTGTGATTTTTATTCAGTTTATCATATTCTGAAGGGGAATTCCAGAACAGGATTGAGAAAGAGCAGATACCTGTCTGTATAAAAAAGAATAAAATTATAAGAAGTGACAGGAAAACATGATATTTTTTTACAAAATTTGACTGGACTATTAGACAGTTTTATGAGAAAATATTGTAAGGTTGTTAAGGGTACCTTGACAACATTAAAGTAAATCTACACTTGAAAGGAGTTTTACAATGATTTATTCACGCGAAGTAGAAGAAATGTGTCCAGTGGCACAGGGCGTTCATCATGGGGCTGCTCCGATCCCGGAAGAAGCAAAATGGGTACAGGCAAAAGAAGTAAAGGATATTTCCGGCCTGACACACGGTGTTGGCTGGTGTGCTCCGCAGCAGGGTGCATGTAAGCTGACTCTGAACGTTAAAGAAGGTATCATCCAGGAAGCTCTTGTAGAGACTATCGGATGCTCCGGTATGACACATTCTGCAGCTATGGCTTCCGAGATCCTTCCGGGCCGTACTGTAATGGAAGCGCTGAACACAGACCTTGTTTGTGATGCAATTAATACAGCTATGAGAGAACTGTTCCTTCAGATCGTATACGGACGTTCCCAGTCTGCTTTCTCTGAGGACGGACTTCCGATCGGAGCAGGACTTGAGGACCTTGGAAAAGGACTTCGTTCCCAGGTTGGTACTATGTACGGAACTCTGAAAAAAGGACCTCGTTATCTGGAAATGGCAGAGGGTTATGTAACAGGTATCGCTCTTGATGAGGACAACGAGATCATCGGATATCAGTTCGTAAGCCTTGGAAAAATGACTGATTTCATCAAAAAAGGTGATGACCCGAATACTGCATGGGAAAAAGCAAAAGGTCAGTATGGCCGTGTTGACGATGCTGTTAAGATCATCGACCCGAGAAAAGAATAATTATTTTTAGATGAAAAAATCAGGAGGAAAAGTAAATGGCTTTATTTGAATCATACGAGAGACGAATTGACAAGATCAATTCTGTTTTAAACAGCTATGGAATCGCTTCTATCGAAGAGGCAGAAAAAATCACAAAAGATGCAGGTCTGAACGTTTACGACCAGATCAAAGGCATCCAGCCAATCTGCTTTGAGAACGCTTGCTGGGCATACATCGTAGGCGCAGCTATCGCTATCAAAAAAGGCTGCAAAAGAGCAGCTGATGCAGCAGCAGCTATTGGAGAAGGTCTTCAGGCTTTCTGTATCCCGGGCTCCGTTGCTGATACACGTAAAGTAGGTCTTGGCCATGGTAACCTTGGCAAAATGCTTCTTGAAGAGGAGACAGAGTGCTTTGCATTCCTTGCAGGCCATGAGTCTTTCGCAGCAGCTGAGGGTGCTATCGGTATCGCAGAAAAAGCAAACAAGGTTCGTCAGAAACCGCTTCGCGTTATCCTGAACGGTCTTGGAAAAGATGCTGCTCAGATCATTGCAAGAATCAACGGATTTACATATGTTGAGACAGAGTATGATCCATACACAAACGAAGTTAAGGAAGTATTCCGTAAATCCTATTCTGAGGGACTTCGTGCAAAGGTAAACTGCTACGGCGCTAACAGCGTTCCGGAAGGTGTTGCTATCATGTGGAAAGAGGGCGTAGACGTTTCCATTACAGGTAACTCCACCAACCCGACACGTTTCCAGCATCCGGTTGCAGGTACCTACAAAAAAGAGTGCCTGGAAAAAGGCAAAAAATACTTCTCCGTTGCTTCCGGCGGTGGTACAGGACGTACTCTTCATCCGGACAACATGGCAGCAGGTCCTGCTTCCTACGGTATGACAGATACACTTGGACGTATGCATTCTGACGCTCAGTTTGCAGGTTCCTCTTCCGTACCGGCTCACGTAGAGATGATGGGTCTGATCGGCGCAGGAAACAACCCGATGGTTGGTATGACTGTTGCTGTTGCCGTTTCCATCGAGGAAGCTGCTAAAGAGGGCAAATTCTAAGAAATGGCTTAAAATCAAGGTTTTTGAAGATGGTTGAACATCAATAAAAAACGTTGAAAACTGAGTATTAATACAATGCTTATACATTATTAATACAATGTTATCAGTATATTAAAAGCGGCATCCACAGAGGTGCCGCTTTTTCATAATAATCTATTTTTCGGCCATAACAGACATAAATTCTAAAACAGCCATAATAAGAGAATAGATTAAAAATATTACTAAAAATATAAGGAAAAGAAACAAAGGGTAGACAGGAAAAATCAGATCTATGATTTTTCTGTAATTTATATACATGAGTATTAAGAATATTACCGTTGCTACAAATAAAAAACTTGTTATTAGCTTGGCGTGAGGTATCCAAAACAGTTCTTTCTTTTTTTTAGTTCTGATATTATTTTTGTACATAAAAATCCCTCCCATTTATGAATTGTACCGGCTTTTGTAATTTGTCAAATTTAATCTTTGGTGAGAGGTAATAAGGTGTATGTATACTTTAATCTGTGAATTTATGATATCATATCAAATATGCAAAATCAATTGTTTTGACAGAAGCAGGAAACAGTAGAAGGAAACATTTCCACTGTGCAGAGGATTGACTTTCTTCGGAAGAACACCTTATAATATCTGAAAAAAGCAAGAGAGGAAAAATCATGAGTGAGATAAAAATCAGCGTAGCAGGTCCACAGGATGCCGAAGAATTACTGGAAATCTATGCTCCTTATGTGAGGGATACAGCAGTATCCTTTGAATATACTGTTCCTTCTCCGGAGGAATTCAGACAGCGGATCATTCATACGCTGGAAAAATACCCGTATTTAAAAGCAGAAAAGGATGGGGAGGTGGTCGGGTATGCCTATGCGGGCCCGCTTCATCCAAGAGCTGCTTATGCCTGGTCTGTGGAAACTTCTATTTATGTAAAAAGGGATAAAAAACATCTGGGTATTGGAAAGCTGCTTTATGATACGCTGGAAAAGATCTTGAAAGAGCAGAATATCCTCAGTGTCAATGCCTGTATTGCCTGGCCGGAAAAAGAGGACGAATATCTTACCGGAGACAGCGTAAGATTTCATGAGCATATGGGTTATCGTAAAGTGGCGGAGTTTCATAAATGCGCCTGTAAATTCGGACGCTGGTACAATATGGTCTGGATGGAAAAGCATATTGGAGTCCATTCAGATAATCCGGCAGAAATAAAAATATTTGACGAAGTCCGGGGGATGCTGAAATAGTGGGAACACAGAAGGTAAAAGGAAAATTAAATAATATAGAGTTTATCAGATTCTTTTTTGCAGCAGCAATTATATATTTTCATCTTCTTCATTCTTTTATGATGCCTTATACGGGAGAATCGGTGATTTATCAGAATCTTGCAGAACAGTCAAAGTACGCAAAATATATTGTGGAATGTTTTTTTATTATATCAGGATATTTTCTGTACCGCTCTTTACTGTCCCGGCCTGAACAGAAAACAACTGATTTTTTATGGAAAAAAATTGTCCGTCTGTGGCCGGTACTGGCAGTTTCTACGGTTTTTTCAGTTGTATTTCTTGAAGTTCCGGCAAGCGAGGGGATTTTAAATCTCTTCTTTTTGCAGTCTACAGGGCTTACAACAGGGTGGACCGGTCTGAACTGGTATGTTTCCGCCTTCTTTTTTGCAGAGGTTTTTTATTTTCTTTTACATAAAGCAATGAAAAACTCAGCGGGAATGAAGCTTTTGATATGCGTAATCGCGTATTTTGGCTATACGTTGAATATTATGACTACAGACGGCGGCTTTGGCAGAAAAGTTGTTTACGGAGTATTCAGCCTTGCTATGGCAAGGGCGGTTGCCGGCATAGGAACAGGCTATCTTCTGGGAGTTTTTTATGATTCCGTAAAAGAAAAATGGGAAAAACCAGAAGGAGATCTTTTGCACGAAAAAAAGAGGACCATAATGATCTCTTTCATAGAGCTGGGAAGCTTTTTGTTTCTTCTGACAGATTTTTTTGCAGGAAAAAATGCAGGGAAAAATCAGTTTTCTGTAGTGGTCTTCTTCTGTATATTTTTCCTCTGTATGCTCACAGAAAAGGGGCTTTTATCCAGAATCATCAGCAGGACAGGTTTCTGCAGACTGGGAAAATATTCCTATTCCATATATGTAATGCAGGAAGCTGCTTTTTATATTCTCAGCCATACACTGTGGAAAAATGCAGGATTTTTAAAGCGATGTCCGGCAGCTGCACTGGGACTGTCTGTTGTCCTGACCATTCTTTTTGGCGCAGGTATTTATTATCTGGTGGAAAGACCGATGCAAACAGCGGGAAAAAATTAATTTTTCCTGCTGTTTGTAAATTTAGATGCAATTTCTACCAATTGGTGGGCTCTTGCTTCGAAAGAAAATTTTTCATGTATCAGAGTTTGTTGTTCAAGGACTGTTTGAGATATCTGGGAATAGTTATTTTCTATGTTATGAATGCAGTTTTTGAAATCTTGTCTGGTATGATAATACAGGATAGCGGTTGGGAATATTTTTTTTAATTCATCGCATTCATCGGAAATAACTGGAAGTCCACAGGCCAGCGCATCAAAAATCCGATTATTAATAAATTGCTTTTGCAGCATATCGTCCCAATGATCATTTAATGTTACTTTGGCTGAACGGTAGATATTGGGAAGTTCATAATTTTCTACAGAAGGCGATTCAAAAAGATCCATATGATCTTTGAGTATAGTATTCCAGCCACTTCCCCACATACGAAGCGGAATATTTTCATCAATGGCCCACATAACACAATTACGGGCTACACCTCTGGAATTCCCGATAAAAATATAGTCCCATTTTTTTTCCTGATGTTTATCTGCTGGAAAAAACAGCTCTGTATCAGTACATTGTAAAAGGGGAAAAACAGGTACTTTTACCTGATTTCTGATTATCTCAGCATAGTAATCAGAAGCAATACATACGACATCATAAAGATTGTATTCATCAATTGTAATCTTATCTGGATGACTGATGTTCCACATGATATAGAGCGCTGTTTTGTTACGGCGGTCAGGGCGGTAGAAATAGGTTCCTCTTAAAACAAGAACAACATCAGCGCCTTCTTCACATCCCCAGTCTTCTCGTGTATCAATAATAACAAAACAATTCAGACGCTCCAGGTACTTTTTCAGAGCTAATGCATAGGGATAATCACCCCACAGTACTTTATCTTTACCTTCTGGAGCAGGACATTTGATTACCCAGATTGGACGCCCGCCAGCAGAACGTTTATTTTCAGCCGACATTGTCTTCCATCTATCCCGGCGCTTAAGTTCCCAGTCAAGATGATCATTTATGGTTGATGCAATACGATTATGTTCGGTTGTGATATGGTGCAGGAGATTTTGAATATTATTTTGTTGTTGCTTTGTTATATGTGTTTCCAGAGAGGAGAGTTGCTGTATGATTTCGTCAAAAGATGCACTCTGATAGTTGGTTAATTGGTTGAATAGAGCAGATTGCTTTTCAATTTGATTTGTATAAGTACTTTCAAGGTCTTTAATTTTTGCGTCAACATAGGTTCTGCTGACCGGGACAAAGCGCCGGAGATATTTTTTTATTTTCATAAATTCCCTCATAAAATAAATGTTTGTAGTCTTTTGTATATCATAGCATGATGCTGCAAAAGATTCATGATAATTACGTGAATGTGAATGAAAATTAATCAATAGATAATAAGATTGTTTTATTATTGTGAGAAATAAAAACTGTTTGTAACAAAAATGTTACATTGGTTTGTAGTTAAACTTGATATTATGATTGTATCATGTTATACTTACGAAAAAATGTAATACAGAGGATTGATATGAATTATATACCACAAGCAGAAAATTGTATGAAAAAAGGCGGAAGGATTGAAACAATTGATATTGCAAAAGGGTTAGGGATATTATTTGTAGTGTGGTCTCATGCAAAAGGTCCTTTTACGCCGTATATGTATCAATTTCATATGCCGTTATTTTTTTTGATTTCAGGTTTCCTTTTTAACAGCAGAAATACTCCGGCTCAGTTTCTTGGCAAAAAGGTCAGATCTTTATATATTCCTTTTGTATTTTGGAATCTTTGCTCTCTTCTGATTACAACAGCTCTTCATATACAGGAGTTTTCAGATATCCATTTAGTTAAAAAAATACTTAAAATTATTCTTACATTAGACAAGGACGGCAAATTTATGGGAGCGACCTGGTTCTTGGGAGCTTTATTTGTTGTATCAGTAGTGTATAAATTAATGGATTATTATATGCCATCGGTAAAAGGGAAAAGTATATTTCTTGTGATTTTATTTGGATGTGTTGCAGCAACTGGTTTTTCAATTAATTTTCCATATTTATTGAGCAGGACATTGATTCTTTCTTTTTATTTTGCAATCGGACGGGCAGCTAAAGAGTACAAAGAAGTAATATATGTATATCATTCAGGTATTTTGGTTTGTTTTTCAATTATATTGTTTGCCATAATTGGCCATTATAATGCCATCAATATGGCGAAGAATACATATACTTATCCGTTTTTATTTGCGATAGGGGCATTGCTTGCATCATATGTGGTTATTTATGTTTCGGAAATTTTGCAAAAAAGAACCATATGGATAAAAAAAGCATTGATTGTAATGGGGGAAAACAGTATTTCAATTGTAATCTGGCAATTTGTTGTTTTTTGGATTATTGAGGCAGTACAATTTAAGTTGTTTGGGATTCCTTTCGTACAACTTTTTGAAAATTATCCACCATATAAAACCACGAACGGCTGGTGGATTGTATATTTGATTGTTGGAGCAGTTGCATCCATGCTGATTGGAGAAATTATTTCTGCAGTAAAGCAGGGAATTGGGCGTGTTACGAAAAAGATTTTAATGAAGCCATATAAGATGTAATATTCAGAAATTTTACTGGGAGGAAAATAGATAGTGCAGCATGAAAAAGAAATACCGGATGTTTCAATTATTATTCCTACATATAACGTGGAGAAATATATTGAACAGTGTTTGAAAAGTTTATTCGCTCAGAAATATAAAAATTTTGAGATAATCTGTGTAGATGATGGTTCTGATGATCAGACGGTTTTTATAATTAAAAAATATATGCGGTTGAATAAAAGAATTCGATTATATGAATTACCGCATTGTGGTAAAGCCGGTATTATGAGAAACCTGGGAATAGAAAAGGCAGAGGGAGAATACTGCCTTTTTCTTGATGGAGATGATTTTTTTGAACCTGAATTAGTTGGAGATACATTAAAAAGAATCAGGGAAGATAAAAGCGATATATGCCTTTTTGATGCACGCTTGTATTATGAGAAATCTGGCAATTTTATAGATGCAGGGCACATGTTAAAAAAGGAGTATGTTCCTCAGAAGATTCCGTTTGAAGGCAAAAGCTTTCCTTATATTTTCAATATCAGTACAGGCTGTCCGTGGACTAAATTATATCGGAAAAATTTTATAAAAGAAAATAATTTACAATTTATGGAAACGCATCGTTCAAATGATCTTTATTTTGTATGCATATCACTGGCAATGGCAAAACGAGTTACGATTCTTGAAGAAAAACTGGTTAATTATCGAAAATCATCAGGAAGCTTGCAGGCTAATAATGCCAACAGTCCGTGGGACTGGTATGAAGCATTGAAAGCGGTAAGGACAAAATTAATGGAACTGGGAATTTATGAAGATGTTGAGTACAGTTATAAAAATTATGTTCTTGATGTCAGTTTTTATAATTTGGAATCAATGGGAAATGCTCAGGTATTTTCTATGGTATATGAAAAAATAAAAAAAGAGATTTTTAAAGAATTAGGTATGGAAGAGTTAAAAAAAGAAGAGATTAATTCCTGGAATGAGAAGTACTATGAGCAATATCTTCAGTTAAAAGCATCCGGTGAAAAAGAATATTTATTTTACAGGATAAAAGAATTGAAAAAAGAAAATCAATATTGGATGGAGAGGGCAAGGAAAGCAGAACAGGATACTAAAAATAATATTATATATATTACAGCCAGGAATATATGGATTATGGCTAGAAGAATATTGAGAAAGAAAGGAAATTAAAAAAGCATAGTATTATGTGTTTCGATGAAAGTGTTGGCAACAGGAATGTTCTATGTTAAAATGTACATAGCTGAAATTGGAACAATTTTATGAGAGGAAAGAAAAATGACTGTAAAAGTATCTGTGATATTACCTGTATATAATGTTGAAAAATATTTGAAAGAATGTTTGGATTCTATATTAAATCAGACATTACAGGAAATAGAAGTGATTTGTGTTGACGATGGGTCAACAGACCGTTCTCTGGAGATTTTGCGAGAATATGAAAAAAAGGATAAAAGAGTTATTGTACTGACTCAGGAGAATAAAGGCGCAGGCGCTGCAAGAAATAAAGGACTTGCTATTGCAAAGGGCGAATATTTATCATTTTTAGATTCCGATGATTTTTTTGCTTCCGGAATGTTGGAGGAAGCTTATCGAAGATGTGTTGAGAAGAAAGCGCAGATTTGTGTTTATCAGGTTCTGCGCTATAATGAAAAAACAAAAGAAACCATATATGACAAGGGCTCATTTAAGAAAGAGAATGCACCCAGAAAAGATGTATTTTGTTATAAGGATATGCCGGATCATATATTAGATTCATTTCAAAACTGGGCATGGAATAAGCTGATTAGTCATGAGCTTGTAAAGAAATATCATATTAAATTTCAGGAGATTTTCAGAACAAATGATTTCCTTTTTGTGGCATCCTGCATGATGCTTGCGGACAGGATTACTCTTTTAGAAAAGAAATTGGTTTATTATCGGATTGGAATGTCAAATAATTGTCAGGCAACAAACTATAAATTCCCATTGGATTTTTTGACGGCATTTTATGCGGTAAAAGATTTTCTTGAAAAAAATAATTTTTATTCTGCTGTTGAACGCAGTTATGTGAATAAAGCTTTAGCAGGTTGTATTTATAATATGAATTCAATAGGAGATGTGCAGGCAAAAAAAGCTGTTTTTGATGAACTGAAAAAAGACGGATTTAAAAAGCTGGGAATTGAAGGGAAAAACGAGGAATATTTTTATAATTACAATAAGAATAACTATAAAATTTTTCGGGAGATTAGTATGAGTGATTTTGACGAGTTTATGATTAAAAACGGATCCAGAATGGAAAAGAGACAATTTTTACAAAACAAGTATCTTCAGGTGAAATCTGATATTCCCAAAGTGTCGATCGTGGTTCCTATTTATAACGTTGAAGACTATCTGGAAGAATGTCTGGAGAGTGTGGTCAGACAGACTTTGGAAGATATTGAAATTATATGTATTAATGATGGATCAACAGACAGATCAATGGAAATTCTTAAAACATATGCAGCCGCAGATGCCCGGATTATTGTTGTTGATAAAAAAAATGAGGGATATGGTATTGGGATGAATATTGGTCTGGACAAAGCTACCGGTGAATATGTGGGTATAGTAGAACCTGACGATTATGTACCGTTAAATATGTTTGAAGATCTTTATTTAAAAGCCAAAGAATATGAACTTGACTTTGTAAAGGCTGATTTTTATCGCTTTGTTACTGCTGCAAATGGAAATATGCAGCTGACCTACAATCATTTAACCGGAATGAAAGAAAAATATAATGTTGTTTTTAATCCCAGTATGGAGCCTGAAGCATTGACATATGTTATGAATACCTGGAGTGGAATATATAAAAATGAGTTTTTAAGAGAAAACCATATACGTCACCATGAAACCCCGGGTGCGTCTTTTCAGGATAATGGTTTTTGGATTCAGACGTTCTGTTATGCAAAACGTGCTATGATCTTAGATATACCATATTATATGAACAGAAGAGATAATCCAAATTCTTCAGTAAATAGTCCGGAAAAGGTTTACTGTATGAATGAAGAATATAAGTATATTAAAGAAATACTGTCAGGAAATACTGAATTGTGGAATAGATTTAAGTATTACTATACATGGAAAAAATTCAATAACTATATGTTTACATTAAACAGAATAAACGTTAAATTTAAACATCAGTATATTCTTGATATTAGTCAGGAAATGAGGCAGGCAGAATCAGATCATGAATTGGATAAAAGCCTGTTTAGTGACATGAACCGAAAACGTCTTGATATGCTGATGGCAAATCCGGAAGCTTTCTATCATTTGGAATGTGTTAGTGGAACAACAAATCTGGAAAGACGTGTTGCTGAACTGGAAAATTCTACCACAATGAAAGTAGGGCGTATAGTAATGTACATTCCTATTAAGATCAAAAAATTTATCAGAAGAATGGGTAAAAAATAATTCAGATATTTTTACTGTCTGTAGAAAGGACAAGTGGCAGATCATGCAGAATAAATATGATTATTTAGTAGTTGGAGCCGGATTATATGGAGCTGTCTTTGCTCATGAAGCAAAAAAAGCCGGTAAATCAGTTTTAGTGATTGATAAGAGAGACAATATTGCAGGAAATGTATACACTGAAAAAATAGAAGGAATTCATGTTCATAAATATGGAGCGCATATTTTCCACACAAATAACAAAAAAGTATGGGAGTATGTCAATCAATTTGCTGAATTTAATCGTTTTACAAACAGTCCTGTAGCCAATTATCACGGCGAGTTATACTCTCTTCCGTTTAATATGTATACTTTTAATAAGATGTGGGGAGTGGTAACTCCGGAAGAGGCAGTTGCTAAAATTGAGGAACAGAAAAAAGAGGCAGGTATTACAAATCCTGAAAATCTTGAAGAGCAGGCAATTTCTCTTGTAGGCAAGGATATTTTTGAAAAGCTTATTAAAGGATATACAGAAAAACAGTGGGGACGCAGTTGTCGGGAACTTCCGGCTTTTATTATCAAGCGTCTTCCGGTTCGCCTGACATATGATAATAATTATTTTAATGCGCTTTATCAGGGCATTCCGATTGGTGGATATACCAAAATGGTTGATAATATGTTAAAAGGAATAGAAGTTCGACTTGGGGAGGATTATCTTCAGCAGAAGGATGAATATGATTCAATAGCAGACAGAGTAATTTATACAGGTGCAATCGATGCATATTTTAATTTTGCTATTGGTCATTTGGAATACCGTTCTGTACGATTTGACACAGAAGTTTTAGATAAGCCAAATTATCAGGGGAATGCGGCAGTGAATTATACGGACGTAGAAACACCGTGGACCAGAATCATTGAACATAAATGGTTTGAATTTGGAAAAGACGAACAGGGAAACGATTTACCGAAAACAGTTATCAGCCGTGAATATAGTTCTGAATGGAAACCGGGTGATGAACCATATTATCCTGTAAATGATGAGAAAAACAGCTCTCTCTATTCTGAATATAAAAAAATGGCTGATAAAGAAGATAAAGTTGTATTTGGCGGACGACTTGGAGAGTACAGATATTATGATATGGATGCTGTAATTGCATCTGCTTTGGACATGTGCGAAAAGGAGCTTGGAGTATAATGCTCTTTGGCTGAGAGAGGTAAATAAAATGAAACGTGTAATCACTTATGGAACTTTCGATTTGCTTCATTATGGGCACATCAATCTGTTGCGCCGTGCGAGACAGATGGGAGATTATTTGATTGTGGCCTTATCGACTGATGAATTTAACTGGAGAGAAAAACAAAAAAAATGTTATTTTTCCTACGAAAAACGTAAACAGTTGTTAGAGGCAATACGATATGTGGATTTGGTGATTCCAGAGGAAAGTTGGGCACAGAAACGTAAAGATGTAAAAGAGTACCATGTAGATACTTTTGTTATGGGGGATGACTGGCTTGGAAAATTTGATTTTTTAAAGGAAGAAGGATGCGAAGTTGTTTATTTACCACGGACACCTGAAATTTCCAGCAGTCAGATTAAAGAGGAACTTCACTCTAAAAAGGATATATGAAAGTGAACGAATTGACCGGGATTATATCCCGGTCAATTCGTTTAAAGAACCAAATCGGTATCCCATTTCTTCCCATTTGCTAAGAAGTTCGTCAAGAATTTCTGCATTTGTTGAAGATGTATTATGAAGAAGAACGATGGCACCAGGATGTATGCGGGAAAGCAATTTGTCAAAGGCTTCTTCTTTTGAAGGTTGCTGATCCTGAATCCAGTCTACATAAGCAAGGCTCCAGAAAAAAGTTGAGTATCCGAGGTTTTTGGCCATAGTTAGATTTTCCGTACTGTAAATTCCGCGAGGAGGACGATAAAGTTTAGGCATATCTTGATCGGTTATGTTCTTGTACAGTTGTTCGACCGAGGAAAGCTCATTTTGAAAAGCTTGTACAGAAGAAATTTTGGACATATCCGGATGAGTCATTGTGTGATTTCCGACCGTATGTCCTTCTGAAATCATGCGTTGAATAAGTTTGGGATTATCGGCTATAAAATTTCCGACTACAAAGAATGTGGCAGGACAGTTGTGTTTTTTTAATGCATCTAAAATAGCTGGGGTATTTCCGTTTTCATATCCGGCATCGAAAGTAAGATACAGAATTTTTGAGTCTGTATTTTGAGCATAGTAAGCATTATATTTTTTTAATTGTTCGATTGATGCGTTACCGGTAGGACGCTTCCCTTCTTCGTCAAAACCAAGACCCCAGTTTGTGGATTCTGAGGAGATGGCAGAGGAACTGGAATTTATAGAGGATGATGCTATTGACGGTACATGCTTGGGGAGCTTTTCAATCCGTGTGACGATTTTTCCTGTTCCTGCACCCAGGATAAAAGAGCCTGTCAGAATTACAGCAATTTGATATTTGAGAATAAATCTGGTAAGAGCATTCTGCTTTTTAAAAAACATATTTATAAAACTCCAGTACAAATATTTGATATTAATATATGATAGAAAAAGGATAATAGAATATAAAAAATCAAAATATAACGAAAATATGAAAGAAAGATGAAAATTATATTGAATTTCATATAGAACCTGATATAATCATAACCAGAGTAACAGAAACAGACAGTATGAAATAAGGAGTAATATATGAATCGGAAGCTTTGTAAGTGGAAAGGTATATTTTTTTTGCTTATGTTATTTTTTTTGTTGTTTGGTGGAAATAAGCAGGTTTCTGCTGCATCGGCAAAGTGTAAAGTAGTATTTGCTAATGCCCGGGGGGTAGTGTCAACGCCAACGTATAAAAGTTGGGAGAGGACAGTAAAACCAGGACAGTGGATTAATCTTCCGGAGTATTCATGGTCCGGATACAGATGTTATTGGGAAGAGAAGTCGGGTAATACGGTAAAAAGATATAGTCCCGGGGCAAGATATAAGGTGACAAAGAATACAAAATTCTGTCTGCATAGATATGAACTGTATGATGTAAAATTTTACAGTGAAGATGGGAAAAAAGAACATAAAGATTTAAGAAAACAGGCGATTAAAGGTGAAAATATAACACTGCCGTCAGTGCCCCATTCGTCAACAACAATGGGACTGGGATGGTCGACTACAGCGAATGCTAAAACGTATCAAAAATCGGGAACAAAAATTAAAATAAATGGGGACATGAAGTTTTACTCAAAAACTCAGACAATCACTAGTGTAAACTTGTATAAATATGATGGCAAATTCTGGAAATCAGTACCTACCAATACAGGAAGTACGCCAGTATTTCCATCAGTAAATTTAGGAAGCATCAATATGTGCCTTGGGTGGTCTAAGACAATGGGAAAAAATTCCAGACCAGAGTATTATGCCGGAGACAGAATCCCTACAAAAACAGGTAATTATTATATGGTAAAATTTGGACCTGAGGATGACAAAGCACCTTCTTATATACGAACTCCGGAAGGATATGATATGGTTTACTTTGTTGGAGATTCCAGAACTATTGGACTTCAATGGGGACTGGGATCAAGAAAACCATCTAATGTGGATTTTGTAGCTGATAGCGGTGAAGGTCTGGAGTGGTTTGAAAGACGAGATGATACAGGAGGATATAAAAACCTTTATAGGAAAGTGCGTAAAATATTTGAAAATTCCGGAGGAAGAGCCAGACAGGCGGTAATAATTAATCTTGGAGTAAACGATCTTTGGAATTCGTCTTCATATATAGATTATATGAGACGTGTATCTCAACAGTTAAGAGGCGAGTTTAGATGCGATATGTACTATATGTCAGTAAATCCTGTAAACAGTGCCATGATCAAAGCATATGGAGGTACATATAGAACAGAAGCTCAAGTAGCTGCATTTAATAAAAGTATACGTATGTCATTGTGTAGTGGAAGCAATAACTATTTTACGTATATTGATGCTTGTACGGCACTTCAGAAGTATGGATGGATCAGTAACTTTCAGAATAAAGGAATATATGACGGTGTGCATTATTCTTATCAAACCTATCTCAGAATTTATGATTATTGTATAAGGAATTTGAGGAGATAAAAAGCAAAATGACAGAGTAGAAACTCTGAGACCATTTCAAGCTTTGTGTACACAGAAAATTGATATAAGATATGCCATTAGTTATTGAGGGGCTATCGGGAAATAGATAGTTCCAAACAGGGGCAGATTTGACTCATGCGAGTCAAATCTGCCCCTAAAACTTTTCCATAAAAAGAGAAAAAAGATGGCTAATGACAACCGTCTCCTCTCCGTTCCATGTTATAATGGAACTATGCTAAAATAAAATTATTAATCACATCTATTTATGGATTGACAACAGTAAAAAAATAAAGTAAACTAAAGTTAGTTGAAGCTAATTCGAAGAGGCCTATGTTTAGATAATGGGATAGGTTTATAAAACTGTAAAAACGTACATCGGATGTTTTTAATGAAAGCAAGGTGTACATATTTTTTACACGTGAATTAGCAAAAACTAACTTATGATAAAAACTTACGGAGGAGAGTAGATTCATTTTCAGAAAAGATGTTTAAGGAGAAGTGAAAGAAAATGTCAGAGGAAATGTTAGTATGCTATTGTTCGCCTACATTAGCTGGGCTGAAAACAGGAAGTCTTTTTTCATGCCCTTATAGTTCTCAAAAGATGATCATAAAAGAAATACGTGAATTTAATCAAAAATTGACACAAAAAGGAATCCGTATTATCCCGGTTCACATATCAGACAAACGGGCGTTAATTTATGTCTATCGTCCGGAAAAGTTAAAAGAAGATTTTTCTGATGAGACAACTCAGATCATATTGAAATGCAAGGGATATGATTGTACGAACCCATCACAGTGCATCTGCAGATTGATCCAAAAACTGCAGAGTGCCCCGGATTTTCCACATGAAATAGGTTTATTCTTAGGATATCCGGCAGAGGATGTAAAAGGATTTATTGAGAATAAGGCAGCCTGCAGCAAATGTTCCGGGTGTTGGAAGGTATACGGGGATGAACAGGCCGCGAGGATCCTGTTTAAAAAATATAAAAAATGCACAGAAATTTATTGCAGGAAATGGAAAAGTGGCGTGGCTGTTGAACAGCTCACGATTACTATATAATCACAAACTTCAGAAAGGAAGATAAAAATCATGAGTAAAATTGCAGTAGTTTATTGGAGCGGCACAGGAAATACGGAAGCCATGGCAAAGGCAGTACTGGAGGGGGCGAAGGAGAAGGGGGCAGAGGCTGTATTATTAGCTCCGGATGAATTCGATGTTTCCATAATGGAGTCTTATGATGCAATCGCTTTTGGGTGCCCGGCAATGGGAGCTGAGGTATTGGAAGAAGACGAATTTGAACCGATGTTTGCTTCCTGTGAATCAAAACTTTCAGGAAAAAGAATTGCACTATTTGGTTCTTATGGCTGGGGAGACGGAGAGTGGATGAGAGACTGGGAGACAAGATGTAAAGAGGCGGGAGCTGTCTTAATTTGCGAAAGCGTGATCTGCAATGAAATGCCCGATGATGAGGGGATTCAATCCTGCAAAGCGTTGGGTGAAAATCTGGGTCAATAAATATTGGGGGAATGCTGCGAGAAAAGATTTTAATCAGTTTACAGCGGCATTCCCATAATACGATTTATAAGGTAACCGATGATTAAGAATGGCTGATTTTGTAGATATCTGTTATCGGAGTGTTTAATGAATATATTAAAATGGGAGGTTGGGTATGAGTGTTGTTATTATAGGTGGACATGATAGAATGGTCTGTCAGTATAAACAAATTTGTAAGAGATTAATTGTAAGGAAAAAATTTTACACAGATGTCTGCAACCTTAGATAAACAAATTGGGGATCCGGAACTGATCGTACTGTTCACAAATACGGTTTCCCATAAAATGGCCCGGTGTACAGTGGAGGAGACGGAACGCTGCAGTGAGATGCCATACAAGTAGTAAAATGCGTTACGGGAGATTCTTGGAAGTATCTGTATGTAGCGAAATTTGTTTTTTATTGGCAAAGAACAGATATTGTTTTGGTGAGTTTATAGAGGTATAGGTTATGTCTTTTTTTCAAAATACTTGTAAGCCAAAAGAAATCGGCGGCAAAATTATGGTTCATATGATGAACACCGGTCATTCATCTATGGCTGAATGGGGATTTACACATATGGAAATTCAAAGCGATGACGTATGTTTGGATATTGGATGCGGCGGTGGGGCAAATGTCAGAAAGTTATTAGAAAAAAGTCCGTATGGCAGAGTGACTGGCATTGATTATTCAGAAATCAGTGTAGAAAAAACCAGGAAAATCAATAAAGCAGGGATAGAAAGTAAGCGTTGTGAAATCCTGCAGGGCGATGTCATGAAGCTCCCTTTCAGAGATGAGATTTTTGATGTAATTACAGCGTTTGAAACAATATATTTTTGGCCGGATATCTGTGAGGCTTTTAAGCAGGTGTATAAAATTCTGAAAGTTGGAGGAACTTTTATGATCTGCAATGAATCAAATGGTGAAAATCCAAGGGATGAAAAGTGGACGAATAGAATACAGGGTATGAAAATTTACAATTCTGAGCAAATAAAAAAGTTTTTAGAGGATGCTGGTTTTACAGACGTGAAAGTAGATAAAACGAAAAAAGGGTGGATTTGTGTGGTGGTGAAAAAGTTATGAAAAACAAAAGAAAACGGTGGTATTTATTGTGGTTTGTAGGATCGCTGATATGGATGACGAATTTTTTGACAGTTTCGGAAAATACGGACTTGATTTTTGGGTGAGCATGCAACTTTTAACCGCAATACTCTTCTTTGCTGCAGGCATTGTTGGGTATATTTCATATGAAAAACACGATAGAGATCAATAATGCAATTCTAAATATGGAGAATGAAAAGATTATATGAAAAAACCGGGAAAGTCTAAAATTCCCGGTTTTAAAATGCTAATTAGCCTGCAGTAGGAAAAATTTATTCGATATGCTTTTTGATTGCTTCAAAGCTTTCAGAACTGATGACATGTTCTATCTTGCATGCATCCTGTGAGGCAATATCTGGATCAACCCCCAGATGTTCCAGCCAGGAAGAAAGAAGAACATGGCGTTCATAAATCTGTGTAGCTATTTCTTTTCCGGACTCAGTTAAATTGATATATCCTTCCGGAGATACTGTGATATGTCCGCTTGTGCGCAGCTTCTTCATAGCTACACTTACGCTGGGCTTTTTAAAATCTAATTCTGTAGCGATGTCCACAGAACGAACAACAGGACGTTTTTTGCTCAATATTAAAATAGTTTCCAGATAGTTTTCACCAGACGGATTTATATACATAGATTGTCACCTCTTATATCATTCAGAATCTTTTATAAAAATTGTATAGTTATTGTATCATAATTCGTGGTATTCAGCCAGATATATTTATAAAATAAAATAGCAATAAAATACTATAAATAATTATTGACAACTTACAGGAATTAGAATATACTAACAATATCAAATGAGAAAAATATTTAAGCATAATTGTAAAAATTGCCATAAGGAGCGAGTGGATATGAATTTAATAAAAGCCAAAGAAGGGGAAGAATATATCATTAAGGAAATTTTGACAGATGATGAAGAACTGACATCTTTTCTGTTTTCTCTTGGCTGTTACAGTGGTGAACCAATTACAGTGGTTTCTCATCTGAAGGGTGGCTGTGTAGTCTCCATTAAGGATGGGCGTTATAATATTGATACTGATCTGGCGAAAGCCATTTCAATATAATAAAAATGGTGGTTTTCACTATTTTTTTTACACAGCAGTTAGTATACACTAATGAAAATAAGATGTGTATAACAAAGGCATCAAAAGGAGGAGAATTATGAGGATTGCTTTTGCAGGGAATCCAAACAGTGGAAAGACGACCATGTACAATGCACTTACCGGCAGGAATGAACATGTCGGGAACTGGGCAGGTGTTACGGTCGAAAGAAAAGAAAGTCCGATCAGGAAAGGTTATTATGACGGAACGGAGGAGTTGGTTGCGGTAGATTTGCCGGGCGCTTATTCTATGTCTCCTTTTACATCGGAAGAAAGCATTACCAGCGGATACGTCAAGAATGAGAATCCGGATGTGATCATCAATATCGTAGATGCTACGAATCTGAGCAGAAGCCTGTTTTTTACCACACAGCTTCTGGAACTTGGGATTCCAGTAGTTGTCGCACTAAATAAGAGTGATATCGTTAATAAGAAACAGACAAAAATTGACGAGAAGATTCTGTCTGAAAAGCTGGGCTGTCCGGTGATCAAGACGATTTCCACTTCTTCCGGACATGAAGGACTCAAAGAGACTGTAAATGCTGCGGCTGCATTAAGAGGAAAAGGTCAGAAAGCACCTTATGTGCAGGCGGATATTGATTTTAAAGATAAAACAGCAGTAGAAGCGGCTGACAGAAAGCGTTTTGAGTTTGTAAATGGAATCGTAAAGCAGGTAGAAAAGAGAAAAGTTTTTACAAAGGATAAAAACGTGCAGGATAAGATTGACAGTATCATCACACATAAGATTATCGGGATACCGATTTTCGCAGCAGTTATCTTTCTTGTATTCTACATATCTCAGACAACACTTGGTACATGGATCGCGGAGTGGCTAGTGGCATGGATCGAGACTTTTCAGGGATGGGTCGGCGGACTGATGGAAAATGCAAACCCGCTTCTGTATGCACTCCTTGTAGATGGTATCATCGGTGGCGTTGGCGCAGTTGTCGGTTTCCTTCCGCTTGTTATGGTCATGTATTTCCTGATCGCACTGCTGGAAGACTGCGGATACATGGCGAGAGCTACAGTAGTTCTGGATCCGATCTTCAAGAGAGTAGGGCTTTCGGGAAAATCCGTTATTCCGATGGTCATCGGTACCGGATGTGCGATTCCGGGTGTTATGTCTTGCCGTACGATTCGTAATGAAAGAGAGCGCCGTACCACAGCGATGCTTACACCATTTATGCCATGTGGGGCAAAAATCCCAGTGATTGCTCTGTTTGCAGGTGCATTCTTTGCGGACGCATGGTGGGTTTCAGCAACCATGTATCTGGTGGGTATTCTCTTAGTTTTGCTTGGAGCTTTACTTGTGAAAAAGATTACAGGACAAAAATACAGAAAATCTTTTTTTATCATTGAACTCCCGGAATACAAACTTCCAAGTTTGAAAAGAGCATGCGGCTCTATGCTGGAACGTGGAAAAGCATATATCGTAAAAGCAGGAACGATTATTCTGGTATGTAATACGATTGTACAGATCATGCAGAGTTTTAACTGGCAGTTCCGGCTTGTGGAAGAAGGTGCGGAAGGAACATCTATTCTGGCATCCATTGCCCATCCGTTTGCAATTTTGTTCATACCGCTTGGATTTGGAGTGTGGCAGCTTGCAGCAGCGGCAGTAACAGGTTTTATCGCAAAAGAAAACGTAGTTGGTACGCTTGCCGTAGTTTATGGTATCACAAACTTAATAGATACAGATGAGCTGGCGTTGGTTGGAAGTGGAAATGAAGTAGCAACTGTTATGGGACTGACAAAGGTAGCAGCTCTTGCTTATTTGATGTTTAACCTTTACACACCACCATGTTTTGCAGCTCTTGGAGCGATGAATTCAGAAATGAAGAGTGGAAAATGGCTGCTTGGAGGAATCTGTCTCCAGCTTGCAACAGGGTATACCGTAGCTTTCGGTATATATCAGATTGGTACATTGATCACAACAGGATCTCTTGGCACCGCATTTGTTCCAGGTCTCATTGCAGTTATTGTATTTGCTTTGATTATTCTCTGGAGAATCCGCAAGTCGGATAAAGAATTTGCTTCGGAATACAGCTTACATTCTGTAAGATCATAGGAGTCAAAAGTGATAAACATACGGTGGACAGAGGAGAGATGCTTTGTCCGCCGTTTTCATTAGGGAAAGGATGTGGTGTGATCTATGGAAAATATTATTGCGGTTCTTGTTCTAGCTGTTCTGATTGGAGGTGCAGCTGCGTATCTGGTCAGGGCAAAAAGAAGCGGAGTAAAATGTGTCGGTTGCCCGGCAGGAGGGAACTGCTCCAGCAGACATAAAAAGAAAAAGAAGAAACTGACGGGGGCTGTAATTGCGAAAAAAACTATCATTATCTCAGGAATGCATTGTGCGCATTGTGTACAAAGCGTGACAGACAGCCTGAACCGGATTGATGGAGTCTCTGCCAGAGTAGATCTTAATAAAAGTTGTGCGGAAATATTCCTTGACCGTGAGGTAGGGGAAGATATCCTAATCAGTGCAGTGGAAAAAGAAGGGTTTTCAGTTGAGTCTATTCAAAGCTAGACCGTGATATTTCATATGGGAGAAAACGGGGATGAACAGCGAAAAAGAAAGCATTATTATAAAACTGAAAGAAAATGGCTGCAGAATCACGAAGCAGCGGAAGTTGATTTTAGATATTATCCTGGAAAACAGGTGTTCCAGCTGCAAGGAAATCTATGCTCAGGCGGCAAAACTCGATCACAGCATTGGGATGGCAACCGTTTACCGTTTGGTAAAGGAATTGGAGCGCATTGGAGTGCTTAGCAGAGAAATTGTATATAAATAGACAAAGAAAATGACAAAATTTATCAATAAGGACTGTTAGACTTGACTATCTTAAATGGAAATTGTTACTATGAAAAAATCAGCAGAGTCTTATAGAAAAGGAAGTGATGTGGTTGTGAAACAACATAGGTTTTGGGCGTGGGCGTCTGTCTTTTGCTTTTTGATGGTATTCTATACAGGCTATAAACACAAATGATCAGGAGGTACATAGGATGTTTAGTGATTCTACTTTGAAAAAAATCGGATGTTTTGCAGGAGGAGTCGTATTTGGGACTGCGGGTGTAAAGCTCCTTTCCAGTAAGGACGCAAAAAAGGTATATACAAACTGTACTGCGGCTGTGCTGAGGGCAAAAGACTGCGTTATGAAGACTGTTACAACAGTGCAGGAGAATGCAGAGGATATCCTTGCAGAAGCACAACAGATCAATGAAAAGCGTGCGCAGGAAGAGGCAATGCAGGTGCAGGAAGATGATGTTCAGGAGGATGGTGCGTCTGAACAGGAAGAAAACGAATAGGTAAAAGATGAAATTTCTTATCAAGCATGAAGTACAGGGCCGTCTCCGTATCCATGTTATCCGCAACCGGATGACATGTGCGGAGGCGGATGTTCTTTGCTGGGTCCTTGAAAAACAGAAAAATGTTGTAAAGGTCAAAGTATATGAGCGCACCGCAGATGCTGTGATCTATTATACAGGGGACAGGGAAGAACTGATCCATGGATTAAAACAGTTTCATTTTGAGAAAGCAGATGTTCCGGATAATGTAATCTCAAGCTCCGGGCGTGATTTAAATTCTGCATACAGGGAAAAACTGATCACAAAAACATTACTCCATTATGGAGGGAAATTGCTCTTACCCAATCCGGTGAGAAAAACATGGCTGACTTTGAAAGCACTTCAATATATCGGAAAAGGGATCCGGTGCCTTGCAAGAATGAAAATAGAAGTTCCGGTATTAGATGCAACAGCAATTGGTGTGTCCGTACTGAGGGGAGATTTTAAAACGGCCGGTTCTGTCATGTTTCTGCTGGGAATCGGAGAATTGCTGGAGGAATGGACCCATAAGAAATCCGTAGGGGATCTGGCACGTAGCATGTCTCTAAATATCAAAAAAGTGTGGTTGAAAAGAGACGAGCAGGAGATTTTAGTTCCGGTCTCGGATATCCTGCCGGGTGACAGGGTGATCATACATATGGGCAATGTGATTCCGTTTGATGGAGAAGTGTCTTGCGGAGAAGGTATGGTAAACCAGGCATCTTTGACCGGAGAATCTCTTCCGGTACGAAGATGCGAGGGACAGTCCGTATATGCGGGAACTGTTTTGGAGGAAGGCGAATTGGAAATCGTAGTCAGAGCTGTATCAGGCTCTACCCGGTTTGAGAAGATTGTAACAATGATCGAAGATTCAGAGAAACTGAAATCAAATCTGGAAAGCAAGGCAGAACATCTGGCGGACCGTCTGGTGCCTTATACTCTGGTTGGAACAGCTATCGTCGGTCTGCTGACACGAAATGTTACAAAAGCGCTCTCAGTTCTTATGGTGGATTTTTCCTGTGCATTGAAGCTGGCTATGCCGATTGCAGTCCTTTCTGCAATACGGGAAGCAGGACAGAATGGAATTACCGTAAAGGGTGGGAAGTATCTGGAGGCTGTGGCAGAAGCAGATATCGTCGTATTTGATAAGACCGGTACGCTGACAAAGGCGAAACCAATCGTAAAAGAAGTCATTGTGTTTGGTGATTATCCGGAACCGGAAGCACTGCGGATTGCTGCTTGTCTGGAAGAACATTTTCCACACTCCATGGCAAAAGCCGTCGTGGATGCTGCAAAAAGAAGAAGTTTGTATCATGAGGAGATGCATTCCAAAGTAGAATATATTGTTGCCCACGGTATTTCCTCCTATATAGAAGGGAAGAAAACAGTCATCGGCAGCAGCCATTTTGTGTTTGAGGATGAAAAGTGTCGGATTCGTCCGGAATATCAGGAGCGGTTCGATACGCTTCCAGGAGAATATTCTCATCTGTTTCTTGCCATTGACGGAGAACTGGTTGCAGTAATCTGTATCGAAGATCCTCTCAGGGAAGAAGCCGGGGAGATGGTAAGGCTTTTGAAAGAAGAAGGTATTTCCAAGATTGTTATGATGACAGGAGATAGTGAACGTACTGCAGTATCCATTGCGAAACGAGTGGGAGTGGATGAATATTATTCCGAAGTGCTTCCGGAAGACAAGGCAGACTTCATTGAAAGAGAGAAAGCCGCAGGAAGAAAAGTAGTGATGATTGGTGACGGAATCAATGATTCGCCAGCTCTTTCAGCTGCAGATGCGGGAATTGCAATCAGCGATGGAGCAGAACTTGCGCGAGAGATCGCAGATATAACCATTGCAGCAGAAGATTTGAGGGAGATTGTTATACTAAAGCGCTTGTCAAATGCCATGATTAATCGTATCCAGGGGAATTATAGGGGAGTCGTTGGAATTAATGCAGCATTGATCGCACTTGGAGTGGCTGGCATAATCCGACCGACAACTTCTGCATTGCTACATAATACTTCTACTCTGGCCATCAGTTTGAAGAGTATGGGAAATTTATTGCCGACCAATTAATATAAAATATTCATATCGTTATAATTTTTAATGTCTGAATAGTTTGATTTGTAGACTATTCAGATATTTTTATAGAACTCAATAATTGTTGTCTAACTACAGAATTTGCAGATATATTTCCGCAAACAAACGGAGATATTTTGGCATATATCATATTAGTCTGGATAAAATTCCCGACGGCCGGCATCAATCAGGGCCTGTCGTTCCATGTGGAGCCTGACTGCAAATCAGTGCGAAAATAGGCGGTTTTGCAGGATTTCAGGGATAAAGCGCAGTCTGTTTGCCACCCATTTGCCACCCGAAAAAATGAAATGAACAAAAAATGAAGAAAAGCGGTTGAATACTCTGAACTAAATCGGAATGTCCAACCGCTTTTTTATTTACTAGGGATTGACCGCAGTGATGTAATTTTTTCCTCCCCCCTTAATTTTGAAGGACAGGAGAAAATGATTTACGGATGATAATATCTCAGCACGTGTTCTGGGTATTTCTGATCGCCGTAATCCCATGGGCCGGCAGTCTCATAAAAAGGATCGTTCTCAGACCGCGCAGTTTCGCCGCTGGCCATTTTGGCAAAAGCCTCTGAAGTTTTTTCAGACCAGGAGGTGATACCGTTCTTTTCCAGGTAGGAGAAGTAAACGTCTGCGCCGAAATTATAAGCCTGAAGGGCAAGGCGGATTCTGTCCATATCAGTGGGGCTGGATACGCCTGCTTTTTCCATTGCATATTTCAGTTCCTGGATTCCACATTCAATGGAGTAGGAAGTATCGGTGATCCCATTTGGAACCTGGGGGTATTTTTTATTGTACGCGCCCTCAGAGGACTGAAGAACGTCAGGACCGCAGCCGGAGCTTTCCTGCATCATCAGAGCAAGAATCAGATCTGTATAATCAGACATTCCGTATTCTGCGGCAATAGTCTCCACATCCTGACGGTAGGCTTCACAGGCAGAGTTAATAGTAAGTATCTCTGACGGCTGCTGCCGGAACCGTATCATCCCGCCTGTAACAGCAAGCAGAAGAATGATCAATGCCGCGGCAAGAAACAGTTTCTGCTTTCGTACCTGTTTTTGTCTCAAGCGCTTTCTGCGGCGTGCGCGAAGCTCCCGGTGGGAGCTGGAGTCTGTTTTCTGGCGGCGCGAAGCTCCGGGATTTTTAACAGAAGCGCTTTTTTTACTGGCAATAGAGGCTTTGTTATTGGAGACTCTGTTTTGGAATCTTGCAGAAGATACGTTGTCTGAGGAGACAGAGCTGCTTTCTTTCTGCCTTGCAGGCAATCTGTTCTGTTGTATTTTTAAAGTTTCTTTATCTGATGTATTCATAGCATTATTGTATCGGGAAAACCCTGTTTTGAAAAGAAAAGAATTATTATGAAAGTCTTAAAAATTGGTGAACACCACATAGAAAATTGAAAATAGCAAAGGTCTATGGTATGATTTGGAGGAAGTATCGCACTCAGATCTGAATCATCAATGAATATATAAAGTTAAGAGATTTTTATGTATACTGATTTGTAAGCTATTGCAGAATGAAAAGACTGGTGGGTCATATAAAAACATACACCGGGCTTATCCTTTTAACTATCAATGAGCAAATTTAAAAAGCAGTAAAATCCTCGCTGATTTGTCTTTCTGAGAGGCAAATATAGAGGCAAAAAATTCTTTTTTGTCCGTATATTACGGATTTCACTGTGTGAAACTTGATATTTGGTCATTTACAGACAATGAGATATGATAAAACAACATAGAGGTGACAGACAGGCTGTGCCGGTAAAAATATGTAGTTTTTAACAGGGCAGCCGGAAAGAAAAGGTGAAAAGTATGAAAAACAGATTCTGGCTTCTGCTGTTATCAGCGGTTTTGGTTTTCAGGGGAACTGCTGTTTATGCGGATGTGGCAGATTATCAGACAGTGACGCAGGAAGAACAGAAAGAAAATAAAACCATACAGACTTTTGAGACAGACGATGGACAGGGCAATTCTGTAAAAGTCGCAGCGTGCAGCGACATACTTTATGTGACAGCCAAGGCAGCAGCCCTCCAGTCAGTACCCGGTGATGAAGGAGAGGCTCTTGCAGAGGTCGGCCTTGGGGATGAAGTTTCCAGAAGCGCTGTGTGCGACAATAACTGGAGTAAAGTTTCTGTGGAAAAAAACGGGAATAAGGTGATCGGTTACATACAGAATCAGATGCTCAGTGCTGATATTCAGATTCAGCCGGAGAACGATCAGGTAGAGGTAAAAGCAGACAGCAGTATTCTTGATTATCCGGGGAGAAAAGACGGAGAAGTAGTGGGAGAAGTGCTGGAGCTTGATCAGGTAAAGCGCACAGGAACCGTAAATGAAGTGTGGAGCAGAATTTCCTATGTGGACGAAAACGGAGCGGAGCAGACCGGGTATATCCCTACCAGCGCTCTGGATCTTCCGGAAACGATACAGACGGCAGATGCCGGAATTGATAAAAAGCTGGATGCAGGAACTCTTTCAGAAAGCAGCGGAGAAGGTGTTTTTGCAGAAGCAGTGGAGGCAGGCGGAAGTGTCAGTGAAGTCAATGGAGTACAGGTGGGAACTCCGGTTGCAGCATCCTCAGATGCGAACCTGAAACCACTGGGAACTTTCCGCATCACACATTACTGTCCATGCAGCATCTGTTGCGGTCCGTGGGCCAATGGAATCACGTCTACAGGTGTAACCGCAACTACCAACCACACAATAGCAGTAGACCCGTCCCAGATCCCTTATGGCAGTCAGGTAGTGATAAACGGACAGGTATATGTGGCAGAGGACTGTGGAGGCGCCATTAAGACAAACTGTATTGATATTTATGTGGCAACCCATGAGGAAGGCGAGGCAAAGGGTGTCTATTATACGGATGTATACCTGATCCAGTAAATACAGAATGCAGTTTCTTTTCCATGCTCTGACAGTAAAGAATCCGGGCACATTTCAGCCTAGACCCGGGTATGCTGGCAGATGATTCTGGCAACTTCTTCTGCGCTTTCCTTCTGGCCGTTTTCTTCCCACTTCAGGAAGGTGTTCAGCAGACCGCCTGCATAGTAATAAATATCATATAAAGACTGAATAGTTTCTTTTGGCAGATAGGAAAGCATAAATTCATTGATTCCGTCCATGAGAATAGAATGAAGCCCGTTTTGTGTCATAGTCAGAAAAAAGGTTTTGTACTGATCAAAGAATTTAAGCGAAAAAACAACATGAGAATACTCCTGGTAATTTCCAAGCCCGGGAGTATTTTTTCGTGCCTTTAAATAGTCTGCAACGATTTCTTTCATATAATCAGTAAGCGCTTCCTGAACAGAATCGTAGTAATAATAAAATGTCATGCGGGACACTCCGGATCTTTTCGCAATTGCAGAAACATTTACACCGTTCATCCCTTTGTCCTGCATAAGCTCAATAATGGCTTCTCCAATACACATCCGGGTAAAAAGAGAGCGTTCTGTTTTTTGAGCGGTTTTGTATCCGTTTCCGGAGCAAGCAGTATTTTTCATATAATTTCCTCGTATTATGCCTGTTTCTATAAAATTATAAATGAGCAGATATCGAATTTTGCACAACAGGATCCGTAATATACGGACATAAAAGAAATATTAAGCTTTCTATGTGCATCTTATAAAGACAAATTTGTGATGATTTTGTGCACGTTTTCAAATTTGTTCATTTATAGTATAAAAAATAAATCCGGATTTTTGTACAACAATATCCGCAGCACACGGACAGAAAAAACTGTGTACGGATATCAAACAGAAGATATCTTTGGACAAACTTTTAAATTTGTTTATTTATAGTTTGTCTGATGGTTTCCTTACAAAAAGAAACATTTTGTAAATTGTATCATGTACCGAGATAGAATACAATGACAGGTATTGACAAAAATACAGAATTAGGAGAAATGGTACAATGACAAGATTTATTGCGGATTCCTGCAGTGATATGCTTCAGATGGAAGGCGTGGATTTTGTGGCGGTTCCGCTTACGATTTCTACAGATGTAAAGGATTATGTGGATGATGAAAATTTAGATGTAAAAGGGATGACAGAGGATCTGGCAGGCTATAAAGGAAAATCATGTACAGCCTGTCCCGGAGTGGAAAGCTGGCTGAAGGCATTTGAAGGGGCTGATGTTATTTATGTGGGAACAATGACAAGTACCCTTTCCGGAACTTATAATTCAGCTCTGGTGGCAAAGGAGATGTATCAGCAGTCACATCCGGAAGCCAGGATCCATGTTTTTGATACACTGAGCGCAGGACCGGAGTTGAGACTTCTTATGGAAAAGCTGACAGAGCTGGACAGAGAAGGAAAAAACTTTGAAGAAGTAGTACGGCTGGGATGCGAATATATGAAAAGAACCAGACTGTTTTTTGCACTGAAATCCTTGCACAATCTTGCGCAGAATGGAAGAGTGAGCAAAGTGGTTGCCGCAGCCGCAGGGGTACTGGGAATCAGTGTTTTTGGAACAGCCAGCCAGGAGGGAACCCTGGAGCCTTCTGCAAAATGCAGAGGAAGAAAAAAGGTAGTGGAAGAATTTCTCAATGAGATCACAAAAACAGGATTTCAGAAGGGCAGGATCCGGATCAGCCATGTAGATAATCTTTCCCTTGCAGAAAAGATCAGAGATTTGATTCTGGAGCGCTTTCCTCAGGCAGAGATCCTTGTATATGAAGCCAGAGGACTTTGCAGCTATTATGCAGAGAGCGGAGGCGTTCTCGTAGGAGTGGAAGGAAATCTGTAAAAAAATAATCTGAGCTGAGCAGAGATTCTGAAGCTCTTTTTCGGAAACAAAAAGACTGATAAACAGTGTTCTTATGATGGAAACATTGCTTATCAGTCTCTTTTTATGTATTTTGGAAAAGTATTATATGACTATTCAGGCGTTTTTCAGAGCTTTTTCAAGATCAGCAAGAATATCATCAATATGTTCAATTCCCACAGACAGTCGGATCATTCCCGGAGAAACACCGGCCTCCCGCAGCTGTTCATCATTCATCTGACGGTGAGTGTGGCTTGCAGGATGAAGAACCATAGTCTTGGAGGCAGCAACATGAGTACAGATATTGGCAAGTTCCAGGCTGTCCATGAAACGGACTGCTGCCTCGCGTCCGCCTTCCAGCTCGAAGGAGATCACACCGCAGGAGCCGTTTGGCAGATATTTTTCTGCAAGGGCATGGTATTTGTCTCCCGGAAGTCCGGGATAAATAACCTTGGAAACCTTTTCATGTGACGCAAGGAATTCTGCTGTTTTCTGTGCATTGCTGCAGTGGCGCTCCATACGGAGAGGAAGTGTTTCCAGTCCGATATTCAGAAGGAAGCAGTTATTAGGAGAAGGGATGGAACCAAGATCTCTCATAAGCTGAGAGGTTGCTTTGGTGATATAGGCTTTTTTTCCAAACTGCTTTGTGTACACAACTCCGTGATAAGACTCGTCCGGCTGGGTAAGACCGTGGTATTTGTCACCGTAGGCTTCCCAGTCAAAGTTTCCGCTGTCAATGATCGCACCTCCTACCTGAAGTCCGTGACCATCCATATATTTTGTGGTGGAGTGGGTGATGATATCAGCGCCCCATTCAAAGGGACGGCAGTTGATGGGGGTGGCGAAGGTATTGTCAACAATAAGGGGAACTCCGTGCTGGTGAGCAACACTGGCAAATTTTTCGATATCCAGAACTACAAGGGCCGGGTTGGCAATGGTTTCCGCAAAAAGAACCTTGGTGTTAGGACGGAAAGCATCCGCAATTTCCTCCGCAGATGCGTCTGTGTCCACAAAGGTACAGTCAATGCCCAGTTTTTTGAAGGTAACAGCAAGAAGATTAAAGGTTCCGCCGTAGATGGTGGAGGCAGCTACCACGTGATCTCCGGCCTCGCAGATATTAAAAACCGCATAAAAGTTTGCAGCCTGTCCGGAAGAAGTGAGAAGCGCCGCAACACCGCCTTCCAGTTCTGCGATTTTCGCAGCAACAGCATCGTTGGTAGGATTCTGAAGGCGGGTATAGAAATAGCCCTCGGCTTTCAGGTCAAAAAGCTGGCCCATTTCATCTGTAGTATCGTATTTAAAAGTGGTGCTCTGATAAATCGGAAGCGCACATGGTTCTCCCTTGGAAGGAGTGTAGCCTGCATGGAGGCATTTGGTTTCAAGTCTGTAATCGCTCATGTTTTTCAGTCCTTTCTGAGATGTAAATTCTGTTCGCAGGACAGTATTGCACCGCTGTGAACAGATGAAGAAACAATCTGGAATTATCATAGCACAAAAAAGGTTCAGTGACAATTAGAAGGGACAAAAAAGATAGGTAGTTGTTGGGGTTAAAGATCTGTGTTAAAGTAATCACAGCAGAACATTGCCTTTATGGATGAATACCGGGCAGATGACGGTATTGCTTCAGAATGGAGGCAGGAGAAGCATATGGAAAACCATTAAGATAACAGAGGTGACAGAATTATGGCTTATAAAATACTGATGGTGGAGGATGATTCTTCTATTGCGGCAGGTCTGAGTTATGCCTTGGAAAAAGAGGGATATCTTGTAACTCTGTGCAGAAAAATTTCCCAGGCCTTTGAAGAAATAAAGACAGTTCATTTTGATCTTGCTCTTCTTGATATGCAGCTTCCGGACGGGCTGGGGAAAGAGATTGGACAGAAGCTTCTGGCAGAACAGACCCAGGTGATTTATCTGACTGTGGTGGATGATGAGGATGAAATTGTCCGGACGCTGGAAGACGGCGCAGCCGATTACATCACAAAACCTTTTCGCATGAGGGAACTGATGGTCCGGATCAAAAGGACATTGAATATAAAAACAGAGGAACAGCAGGTTATGAGGATCGGGGAAGCGGTGATCGATGCAAATGCAGGAAAGGTGTTTGTAAAAGATCAGCAGATTTCACTGACAGCGCTAGAATACCGCCTGCTGCTTATTTTTGCGGAAAATCAGTCAATTCTCCTTACACGGGAGCAGCTTTTGGAGCGGATCTGGGATATCAGCGGTGATTTTGTGGAGGATAACACCCTGACCGTATATGTAAAGCGCTTGCGGAAAAAGCTGGGGGATGCTGTTCAGATTTCAACAGTCAGGGGGATCGGATATCGTGTGGATCAGTAAAAAGGAAATTCTGGAACTTTCAGAGGGAATCCAGAAAGCCATTGAGGGAGAAAGCTTTGATCCAAGGGATGAGAAGGAAGGTCCCTGGAGTATTTTTAAAAATGATATTTATACATTGATGAACCTGGAGAGGGAGCAGAGAAGCGCTGCGGTAGAAGAAAAAGAACATCTGTCAGAATATTTATCTGATATTTCCCATCAGCTGAAAACACCGGTTTCCTCCATTTTGCTTATGACTGAGCTTATGGAGGATACCCCAAAGGACAAGCAGAAAGAATTTCTTTTTTGCATCAAAAAAGAAGTACGGCATATGGAGTGGCTGGTAACAGCGCTGCTTAAAATGGCAAAAATTGATTCTATGAATGTAAATTTTCATAAGGATAAGGTACAGGCAGGGGAGCTTCTGGACCTTGCGATGGAATCCATAGAAATTATGCTGGATATCCGAAATCAGACTGTGAGGCTAAAGGAAGATATACCGCTTGTCTGTGACAGGAAATGGACGACAGAGGCTCTTATCAATCTTTTAAAAAACGCTTCAGAGTGTTCACAGGAAAACAGTGAAATTCTGGTGGACTCAGGAGAAAATCCCATTTATCGCTGGATATCTGTTACAGATCAGGGAAAGGGTCTGAAAAAAGATCAGCTTGCAGGTCTGTTCCGACGGTTCGAGGGCACTCATAAAGAAAACGGATATGGAATCGGGCTGCCTCTGGCTCTTTCCATTATGCGGGCTCAAAATGGGGAAATCGAAGTGCAGCCCGGTATGGAAAAAGAAGGTACCACATTTGTGATGAAATTTTATAAATAGTCACGGAAGAGTCACTTTTCTTATTTATCATGAATATCAAAGAGGCCAGATAAAAGCTGTGGCCGGAAAAATGAGAAAAGAGGTAATATATGGAAGTTTTGGAAGTAAAAGAGCTGACAAAAATTTACGGCAGCGGAGAAAATCAGGTGATTGCTCTTGACCATGTGAGCTTTCAAGTTAAAAAAGGTGAATTTGTTGCCATTGTTGGAGCGTCAGGATCGGGAAAATCCACCCTTATGAATCTGATCGGAGGAATTGACCGTCCTACCTCCGGAAGCGTTGTGATTGACGGAAAAAAGATTTTTGACATGAATGAAAGTGAAATGGCTATTTTCAGGCGCAGAAATATTGGTATTGTGTATCAGTTCTATAATCTCATCCCAAATTTGACAGTAGATGAGAATATTATGCTGCCCTGTCTTCTGGACCAGAGAAAGCCGGATGCAGGGAAGCTGGAGCGAATTGTGGAAATGACAGGATTATCCAACAGGAGAAAGCACCTTCCGGGACAGCTTTCCGGCGGTCAGCAGCAGAGGGTATCGGTTGGAAGAGCTCTTATTAATGATCCGGCTTTTATTCTTGCCGATGAGCCTACAGGAAATCTTGACAGCAGATCCGGAAGGGAAGTGATAGAGCTTCTTATGGCTGCCAACCGAAAATCCGGCCAGACGCTGATACTGATCACTCACGATGAAAATATTGCGCTGCAGGCAAACCGGATCCTTACGATCAGTGATGGAAGAATCATTAGAGATGAGGTGATCCGGGGATGAATATTCTGTGCACACTGGCCTGCAGCCAGATCAAACGAAAAAAATCCAGAACTGCGATCACCATTGCTGCGATCAGCTTATCCACAGCTCTTCTCACGGCAGTGATCAATTTTGCAGTAAGCGGAAACACTATGGTTCAGGGATTTCTGGGGGAGGATTATGGAGAGTTTGGAAGCGCCTATACCCTGCTTCTGCTGATCCCGGCAGCGATTTTGGGGGCTTTGATCATTGCAATGGCTTTGATCGTGATCTCCAATGCTTTTCGAATGAGCGCCAATGAGAGGGTGGCTCAGTTTGGCACACTGAAATGTGTGGGAGCTACAAAGGAGCAGGTGTATAAAACCATAATGTATGAATGTGTGCTTCTGTGCATTGTGGCAATTCCTCTGGGTGTTGTGCTGGGATATCTTCTCAGCTTTGTGGGAATCGGAATTTCAAATCAGTTTATGGAAGAGATGAATACTCTGGTAAGAATAATGATCAAGCAGGTAAATTTCAGCCTGTCCTTTGTTTTTTCTCCGGCAGCTCTTCTGGTATCTGTTCTGATCTCTGGTATTACGGTCTTTGTGGCAGCTATGATCCCGGCAAAAAAGGCCATGAAAGTATCGGCTCTTGACTGTCTCAGAAACGGTGGGGAAATCAGAGGGAATCTGAATGTCCATGCAAAAGCACAGATTAACGGAAAAAGAAGCATTGAATATCAGCTTGCCCGTAAAAATGTTGCATCCAATCGAAAACAGATGAAATCCGCGGTTATGGCTTTGTCTGTCAGTATGATCTTATTTGTTTCCATGAGTGGTCTCAAGGAGATCGCAGACGGGGTGCAGGAATATATGACGTTTGACTACGGATATTCTGTGGTGGCTGACTATACTGCAAATCGTAAGTATACCACCAATCCGGAAACCGGTCGGAGGGAGGAACATGCACAGATGATCAGCTCAGAGCTTGCAGAGGAAATCCTGTCAGAGCTTTCAGAATATCAAGGAACAGAGGTATATGGAAGTGGAGTGGATTATGCAACTTACGATACTCCTTTAAGCTCTGAGGAATTGACTCCGGAAGTGCAGAAGGCTCTGGAAAAAGAAATTACAGAGGAGAATGGAGAACTACTGCTGGATGTGGAGAGGATCATACTGGATGAAAAGCATTACAGAGAGCTGTGCCAACAGGCAGGCGTGGAGTATGGCGGAATTTTGCTTCTGAATGATTATAAGTATAATGATCACGGAACAGAAAAACATGTTCAGCCTCTGCCGTCATCCACTACTTCTCTGAAACTGGAAAAAGCGGATGGCAGCAGCCAGGAAATAGAAATTGCTGCTGTTTTAAGCCTGGAGGAGATTCCGGAACGGCTTCTGTACCCGAATACAAATCCGGTTCGTATTGTTGTTCCAAAAGGGGAAGTAAGGGGATATACCTGGATGACTACGCCGGAGAATGAAAACGGATATATGGAGTATGCCAGACAGGTTCTGGAATCTTATTTTCCGCAGAATGGCATGGATTACGGAGAAGCCGGATATGTCAGCCGGGTATATGGCGCTGAGGACTATTCAAAATTTATGAATATTGCCATTGTGCTGGCAGCATTTTTTATTTATGCGTTTGTATTCCTGCTGGGACTGGCCGGAATTTTGAATGTGATCAGTGCAGTCAGCTTCCAGATCAGGACAAGAGCAAGAGAGCTGGCAGTGCTGAAAAGTGTGGGGATTACTTCAGAGTCACTGGAGAAAATGCTGAATATAGAAAGTGTTCTCTGTTCCGGAAAGGCGCTGGTTACAGGACTTCCGGTGGGAATTCTTCTTGTTCTGATCATGGGATACTGTGTAAAAATGGTTTTCCCGATTTCCTTTCATATGCCCTGGGGAGCCATTCTGATCGCGATTGCAGTTTCTTTTGGAGTGATCTGGGGTACGGTGAAGGTTTCTTTGAATACATTAAAAAAACAGAACATTATAGAAACAATACGAACACTTTAAGGGGCTGCAGTCTGACGTATTTTGATGAAAGGTTAGCAAAATAATACTGCAAACAACGCAGTTAATCTGAGATTAGCTGCGTTGCATATACAAATATTTATTTATAATTTACCGTATAATCGTAATGATTTCTTTATCAAGAAATTCGTAAAATTTAGAAATATGTAATCCATCGATCAGTGCGTGATGGCATAGTACTGATATGGGGAGAAGAACTTTATTATTCTGCATAAAGTATTTTCCCCATGTAATCCTGGGATTACTGTCTGCGGGAACTGGGGTAGGGTTAATAAGAGCAGTATATGATATCCATGGGATAGTAGAGATAAAAATCTTACCTAAAATGTCGTCCTCTTCTTCATTAATGGAATTCTGTTGTTTCGCCTTTTCCTGTTCCCTTGCAGCATAACTAATATAATCATCAAAAGAGAGATTACTGTCAAGGTCACAGTAGCAATATGTTCCATCACTTAGCGCTACTGCATGGGAGGTCAGGCAATAATCATATTCTACAATCTGGTCATTAAGAATCCTTTGTTTAAATTCTGATACCTGATTGGCGGCTCTGGAAACACAATAGCAAATTGTCAGAAAAAACGGAAGCTTTTTTGCTCTGATAAATGCCAGAAGAGCTGTAATATCTACAGTTACTGTGACGCCAACGTATGGATAGGCAAGACTGTTAAAGTATTCATATATTCCTGTCTTTCATAGAAGCTGATAGCGGAAGGGTTTTCTTCCAACACCCAAAGAAATGTTTCATATGCATTCCGACGTTTTGCAGATTCAATAAAATTTTTTATAAGGGATGTTTCGATGCCCTCTCCCTGGAAAAACGGATCTACGTACAGTTCTTTTAATTCCCATCTTTCTGAGCTTTCACAGTTCCATTGCATCATACCTTTTACAATACCATCATCAAAAACATAGATATTATCAATGGAACCTGGGTGACTTTGATAAAACAGTGCAAGCTTTAATACTTGCATTTCATTAAATGAAACTTCATCATTTTGAAATATGGAGCGGTAGGAGTAGCGTTTCGCATATATTTGTATTTCGGCTAATCTTGATGCATCTTCTTTCGTTGCTTTTCTGATCATTTTTGGTCAGACCTCCCTTTATTTTCTGCTTTTTTATACTCACATAGCTGTTCCGCATAGCTGCCGCAACAGAAACAGTTCTTTGCAGATGCAGGCACTATGATTATCGCGATCTTAAATGCAATTTGTATCCTTAGAGTTCATAAATTATAAGAGAAAAAATCACCAGAGCAAAGGAGAATAAGAAACCTCTCTTTTGCTCTGGCTTTTATCTGGTCAGAAGATATATGCAATTTAGTTATGATTATCAAGAATAATTTCACAGAACGCATCTGGAATGCTTTGTGAAATTTTTTCGTTTAAACGGTTGTCTGCAGCCTGAATATCTCTTACAGATACGGTATCAGTTGTAACACGGAAATAGATAGAAACCCACAGCTTTCTTCCGGTTCGGGCGATATCATAGAAAACAGGAACAAAAGAAAAGTCATCTAAAATCTCACCTGATATTTTCTTTATCATGTTAACAGTTTCCTGATCGGGTGAAAAAAGAAATAATTCCCGAAAGGTTTTTGTCAGCATCCGGACAGTTTCAGGAATCATAAACAGCATAATCAGGATTGCAATAATCTGATCAAAATAAGGTGACAGAAATGCCAATGGGGTGTTTTGAAATTTAACGGCAATAAAAAAAGCAAAGGACATACCGAGACTGTATGCAACATCAAGCTTCCACCCTAATATTTCAGCTTTGACAGTGGGAGATGAAACTTTCCGGCTCATGAATTTCATGATGAGTAAAATGAAAAAGCTAATGGAGCCAAGTATAAGCTGAAAGAGAGAAACCTGTCCCTTATTAATCTGACTGCCCCCAGAGAGCAATTTTTCAATAACACTTGTTAAAACGCTTAGTGTAACAGAGATCAGCATAATATTTTTAATCAGAATAAAAAATGATTCTAATTGAAAGAAGCCGTAAGGATGCTTTTCTGAAATAGGACGATGAAATAAAGGAGTTAAAAACAGGAGTAAGATAATAAAAATCAGCTCAGCAGCATCGTATAGAGCATCCATAAGAGTAGATTGTGAATGACTGTAAATTGCATAAAGCAGTTCGGCAATGACAAAAGCAACTCCGGAAAAAAAGGAAAGAAGCAGGATTCTTCTTTCTAATATTTCTTCTGAGCTTTTCGATACATGATGTTTCATGATGTTACCTCTTTTTTGTCTGTTATTTTATATTGTGTATGATAGTTTTGGGAGAAGCCGGGTATATTTGCGAAAGGTTTCTGCAAACTTGCCGGGACATTCATAACCGATTTGCGAGGAAATTTCGGAAATATTTTAGAAGTTTCTGATAACATTTTCGTGGCAATCTGTAAACGGTAATCTTTAATTAATTACACATTCCTCGCAATGGCATAAAATCCAGAAAATATGAATCCTGGTAGGCTCGCTCAGTTGTTTGAATATATTGGCGGTAGTCTCGAAATTCTCAGAGTCAGGTATGTGATCCATAAGTTGTGCCATAGGCTGTGTTGATGCGGTAAAGTATAATGTTCCATAAAAATCTCCTTTTTTGAATTAAGTGTACCATAAAATTGTCTTTTTGGAAATACAGGAAAACAACGGAAAATAGAAAACTAAAATTTCATTTTAGTATAGGAAAAAAGTGATTTTTAGAGATTGCAGACCTGGCGGATTTATGTTATAGTAACTTATCATAAAAAGAAAGAGGTGGAAGGATGATTATTTTTTCTTGCAGATAAAACAGAATATGCAGCAGTGCCGGTATTCACGGCATTATTGCGTTTATTGCAAGAAAGTAATCAATCTGTTTCCTTATTATATTGTTTACAGCTGTCTTTTCGGAGATGGTGTAATTATGCTGTTACAGGCTGCAGAAAATAACTTTCTTGCAGCTTTTTATTTATAAAAAATAACAGCGGGGAGGCGGTTGTAATGTCAATGATCAGGGTTGAAAATCTTACATTTTCATATCCCTCATCCAGTGATAATATTTTTGAAAATGTGAATTTTCAGATAGATACAGATTGGAAATTAGGGTTTGTAGGCAGAAACGGAAGAGGAAAAACTACATTTTTGAAGCTTCTTCAGGGAAAGTATCCATATAGAGGAAGAATCCAGTCATCCGTACAGTTTGATTATTTCCCATATTCCATTGCAGAGAAAAAGGCTCTGACAAAAAGTATATTGCAGGAGGTATGCCCTCAGGCAGAAGAGTGGGAGATTATGAGAGAATTATCCTGTCTGAAAGTAGATCCCGGTGTGTTGTGGAGATTCTTTGAAACGCTTTCTCATGGAGAGCAGACGAAAGTCCTGCTTGCAGCTCTTTTTTTGAATGAGGGGCATTTCTTACTGATTGATGAGCCGACAGATCATCTGGATGTGGAAGCCAGAGAACTGATAGCTTCATATCTGAAAAGAAAAAAAGGGTTTATCCTAGTATCCCATGACAGATTTTTTCTGGATAATTGTGTGGATCATATATTATCTTTAAATAAAACAGATATCCAGGTGCAAAGTGGAAACTTTTCATCGTGGATGGAGAATTTTGAAAGGCAGCAGGACTTTGAAGCTGCCCGGAATGAAAATCTGCAGAAGGAAATCAGACGGCTGCGTCAGACGGCAAAGCAGATCTCAGCATGGTCAGCCCAGGCAGAGACGGGAAAATTTGGTGTTCAATCTTCAGGATTAAAAGCAGACAGAGGCTATGTCGGTCATAAGGCTGCAAAAATGATGAAGCGGTCAAAGCAGGCAGAGGCCAGACAGAAACAGGCGATAGAGGAAAAATCCAGACTTCTTAAAAATGTTGAAACAGCTGAAGAGCTTAAAATATCCCCTCTGCGTTACCAGAGAGAGGTGCTGGCATCACTGTCTGAAGTTCAGATCTGTTATGGGGGAAAGACCATATGTGAGCCGGTTTCATTTGATGTGCATCAGGGAGCTCAGGTTGTACTTGAAGGTAAAAACGGCAGTGGAAAGAGCAGCATTCTGAAGCTAGTCACAGGTATGGATATTGAGTATACAGGCAGGTTTGCAACTGGTTCCGGACTTATCATTTCCTATGTACCTCAGGATACGTCACATTTAAGTGGCTGTTTAAGCTCCTTTGCTGCTGATAATGGGATAGAGGAAAGTCTTTTTAAAGCAGTTCTCCGGAAAATCGGGCTGGAGAGAAATCAGTTTGACAAAGATATCTGTAATTTTTCCAGCGGTCAGAAGAAAAAAGTACTGATTGCAAAAAGCCTTTGTGAGCCGGCGCATCTGTATATATGGGATGAGCCCCTGAATTACTTAGATGTTTATGCACGAATGCAGATAGAGCAGCTGATCAAGGCTTTTTCGCCTACAATGATTTTTGTTGAGCATGACCGGGCATTCCGGAATATGATTGCCACAGAAGTAATAAAAATAAAAAGTTCTTGACTTTTGGAAAAATAGGATTATAATATCTATCATAACAATAAATTAATGTGATAAAGCACCAAAATCCAATGAAGAGAACAAGTCTGTGTTCCGTAATGGTATTTCAGAGAGTCTGCGTTCGGTGAAAGCAGATATACCAGGGAGGATGGATATCATCTCGAAGGAGCTGACTGAAACAACAGTAAGTCATGCCGGAATCCCCCGTTACAGGGAAAACGTATGAAAGTACGTGAGAGTTGCAGTCAATGCAGAAACAGGGTGGTACCGCGGATTCTATTCGTCCCTTCCGGCAGTAGCCGGAGGGGATTTTTTGGTGCTTGCGCAAAGAATGGAGGAAGCATTATGAAAACGTTACAAAAAGCAGGCAAATTTTTATCAGATTATACTTCTGCGGTAGTGATTGCAATCGCAGTAGTTACTTTTCTGGTTCCGCAGCTGATGGGCTGGGTCAATTATCAGCTATTTACAGATATGGTTGGAAATAAGTTTACCAGTCAGTCTATGATTATCGGTATTATCATGTTCAGCATGGGTCTGACACTGACAGCAGAGGATTTTAAGATCCTGGCGCAGCGTCCTCTTGATATCTGTATCGGTGCGGCAGCGCAGTATCTGATCATGCCGTTTCTTGCTTTGGGGATCAGCAGAGTACTGCAGCTTCCGGATGCCATCGCTCTGGGGCTGATCCTGGTAGGCTGCTGCCCGGGTGGTGTTTCCTCCAACATTATGTCCTATCTCTGCGGAGGAGATGTGGCATTTTCTGTAGGAATGACAACTGTATCCACACTGTTATCCCCGATTATGACTCCTCTTCTTGTTTCTTTTCTTGCAAGCGGAACAAAGATCAACGTAGAAGGTCTTCCCATGTTTGTTTCCATTATTGAAACTGTGATTCTTCCGGTGGGACTGGGATTTCTGTTAAATCGTTTCCTTGGAAAGAAAAAAGCTTTTCAGGAGATTCAGAAGGTAATGCCCGGCGTTGCCGTTCTGGGACTTGCCTGCGTGGTAGGCGGAGTTATTTCTTCTCAGGGCTCCAACTTCTTTACCTCCGGTGTGGTGATCTTTGTGGCAGTTCTTCTTCACAATGGTCTGGGATATCTTCTGGGATATGGAGCAGGTAAGCTTACCGGAATGAATACCTCCAAAAAGAGAACGATTTCTATTGAAGTGGGAATGCAGAATGCAGGTCTTGCTACCAATCTTGCTACTACAACAGCGCAGTTTGCAAGCGCTCCGCAGTCAGCTGTGATCTGTGCCGTATCCTGTGTATGGCATTCGATTTCAGGAACTCTGATCGCAGGATTCTTTGCCAGCTTTGACAGAAAAAAAGAAAAGGTTCAGAGTGAGAATACAGCAGCAGAATGTTAAGCGGAAATCACATTGCGAAGGAATATAAAATAAAAAAACTATTGACGAATCAAAAGATTAACGTTATACTATAGCGCAGCAACAGCAATAACGAGATGAAGTCTGCAGGAAAGAGGCTTTTGGCCCGCCGAAGGAGTAAAACTCTCAGGTACCCGTATTTCGGGCAGAAACTGCAGATGGATCGTTTCTCTGGAGACATCTGTTTCTAAAACAGAGGCCGAAGGTGCAAATGACGCAGAAGACGTCTTGAATCTCTCAGGCAAAAGGACAGAGTATGCTATCTAAAAGCAGAACATTTTTCTATATGTCTTTTATCTCTTTTCAGAAATGATCTTAATTTTAATCCCAAGGCTGTAAAATTTTATACAGAAGGAGCATTTTTTACCATGTGGAGTATGATGAATCAAATCCTTGTAGCTGTAGATGATTTTGTCTGGGGCGTACCTCTGATGATCCTGATCATGTCGGGCGGTGTTCTTCTTACGGTTCGCCTGGGCCTTCTTCAGATCCGGCGCCTGCCTCTGGCGTTAAAATGGATGTTCAAAAATGAAGAGGGCGGCAGCGGTGAAATATCCAGCTTTGCGGCTCTTTGCACAGCCCTGAGCGCGACCATCGGAACAGGAAATATTGTAGGAGTGGCAACCGCAGTGTGCACAGGAGGACCGGGAGCTCTTTTCTGGATGATTCTGGCTGCTTTTTTTGGAATGGCAACCAAATACGCAGAAGGACTTCTGGCAGTAAAATACCGGGTTGTGGCGGCAGACGGCCACAGTCTTGGCGGCCCTTTTTACTATATTGAACGGGGAATGGGTGCCAAATGGAAATGGCTTGGAAAGATGTTTGCATTTTTCGGTGTATGTGTGGGCCTTTTCGGAATAGGAACCTTCAGTCAGGTAAATGGTATTTCCAGTGCGATCCAGAACTTTTTTGATCCGGAAAAAGCAAACTGCGTCACCATTCCGTTTCTGGGCAAGTATTCCTGGGCAGTTGTGATTTCTTCACTGATTCTGGCATTTTGTGTGGCTGCGATTCTGATCGGCGGACTTCAGAGGATTGCTACAGTCAGCCAGATTATTGTACCATTTATGGCAGTTATTTATTTTGGATTCAGTATTGCTTTGATTTTATTTCATATCAGAGAAGTTCCGGCAGCAGTTGTGACAGTGGTAAACGGCGCTTTTAATCCGGCAGCGGTAACAGGAGGCGTTGTCGGAAGTATGATCGTGGCAATGCAGAAGGGTGTTGCCAGAGGTATTTTTTCTAATGAGGCGGGACTTGGAAGCGCTCCTATCGCGGCGGCGGCTGCGCAGACAAAAGAGCCGGTGCGTCAGGGACTTGTAAGTATGACAGGTACTTTTATTGATACCATTGTGATCTGCACAATGACAGGACTTTCCATTGTGCTGACAGGAGCCTGGCAGGTAGAAGGTCTGGAAGGCGTACAGGTAACTACCTATGCATTTCAGCATGGACTTCCCATTCACCCGCAGGTGGCTTCTTTTGTACTGATGGTGTGTCTGGTATTCTTTGCGTTTACTACGATTCTGGGATGGGATTATTACAGTGAACGATGCCTGGAATATCTTACAAAGGGAAACAGAAAAACAATCCTTGCATATCGCTGGCTTTATATTTTTGCCGTATTTATCGGCCCTTATATGACGGTAAGCGCGGTATGGACCATTGCGGATATCTTCAATGGTCTGATGGCAATCCCGAATATGATCGCCATGTTTGCTTTAAGCGGCGTAGTGGTAAAGGAAACAAAGAGCTTTTTTAAAGCCCAGAAACATAAGAGAGACTGATACGTCTCTGTGACGGCAGATATAGGAGTGGGACGAGACTGTTCCTGCTTTTATATCTGCCTTTTCTGATGCAAAATACTTTGAGCAGGACAAAGAACATGGTATAATAGGAACACTTAATGAATCCGGGACAAAAAATCCAGAGAGAGGATAAGCCTGGAGATTGAACAAGGCTGAGCAATGCGAACATTGAGTTTTATATCCATGGTATGATAAAAACATTTCATGCTCCGGACAAAAAAACAGGATGAATCCAGAGAAAATTTATAACCGGATATTTAAGAGTTCTGAATTATGCCATTTTTCGGAATATGAGCAGACGCAGCAGAAAAATCTGTAGCTTCAGGAAAGTACAGAAAGAGGGAGATTATGGAGAAACATCTGACAGAAAAGATAAGAAAAGAGCTTCTGGAAATGCAGGACCTTCCTTACCGGGATTTCCACGCAAAGCTGATGCCCACTGTGGATAAGGAAACTGTGATCGGGATACGGGTTCCGGTTCTGCGAAAATATGCCAGAACACTGGCAAAGGAAGAGGACATCAGCAGTTTTTTTAATGACCTGCCTCATAAGTATTTTGAGGAAAATAATGTTCATGCTTTTCTGATCCAGCAGATAAAGGATTTTGAAAGGTGCGTGGAGGAAGTTGAAAAATTTCTTCCATATATAAATAACTGGGCTACCTGTGATATGATGTCTCCTAAGATATTTAAAAAGCATAAAGAGCAGCTTCTGGTATCCGTGCGGCGCTGGATTTCATCGGATGAAACCTATACGGTCCGCTATGGGATCGGGATGCTGATGCAGCATTTTCTGGATGAAGATTTCAGGGAAGAGTACCTGGCGCTTGCAGCAGGTATCCGCTCTCAGGAGTATTATGTGAATATGATGATCGCCTGGTATTTTGCCACAGCTCTTGCAAAGCAGTATGAGAAAGCACTGCCCTATATAGAGGAGAAAAGGCTGGATGACTGGACTCACAACAAAGCCATTCAGAAATCCTGCGAAAGTTACCGGATCACGCCGGAACAAAAGGCTTATCTGAGAACTCTGAAGGTAAAAAAAGCCCGGTCACAAAAAATAATACAGAGGAATAGTTATGAACAGGATAATAGAGATTAAAGATTTTCAGAACCCGGAGTTGGACGTTTATGCAAGGCTTTCGGAGGTACAGCTTTTAAGAGCCTGTGAGCCAAAGCCCGGACTTTTTATTGCGGAAAGCCCGAGAGTGATCGAGAGAGCCATTCAGGCAGGATACTACCCGGTTTCTTTTCTGGCAGAAAAAAAGGAGTTAAAAGGTCCGGCGGGAGAGCTTACAGAAAAATTTCCGGACATTCCGGTTTATACAGCCCCACAGGAGATTCTGACACAGCTGACCGGCTTTGCCCTTACCAGAGGAATGCTGTGCGCCATGAAAAGAAAAGAGCTCCTGTCTCCGGAAGCCATCTGCGCAGACGCACAGCGCATTGTCATTCTTGAAGATGTGGTGAATCCCACAAATGTGGGAGCAATCTTCCGGTCAGCGGCAGCCCTGAATATGGATGCGGTTCTTCTGACTGCAGGATGCAGCGATCCCCTGTACCGGAGAGCTGCCAGAGTCAGTATGGGGACTGTGTTTCAGATTCCCTGGACCAGATTTGGAAAAAAGGACTGGCCGGAAAAGGGGATGGGCTGTTTAGCCGGTATGGGATTTAAAACAGTTTCCATGGCTCTTTGCGAGGACTCGGTCAGTATTGATTCTCCGGAACTGCAGGCAGAAAAAAAGCTGGCAGTGATCCTTGGCACAGAGGGAGAGGGTCTGGCAGCCGGTACTATTGCCGGCTGCGATTATACAGTACGTATTCCCATGGCTCATCAGGTGGATTCTCTGAATGTGGCAGCTGCTAGCGCGGTAGCTTTCTGGGAGCTTGGAAAAAGAACAAAATAAAATGCAGCAGGTTTCACAGATCCAGGAGAAGCCTGCATAAGAAAAACACTGTACAGACACTCAGTAAAAGAGCTGCTGCACAGTGTTTTTTTCGTCAGAAGATTTATTTCAGTTTTTCGCCTGTAAGCATTTCATATGCCTGAAGATATTTGTCGATAGTCTTGTCAACGATCTCCTGAGGAAGAGTCCAGTCATGACCGTCATTTTCTTTCAGCCAGTCGCGGGCAAACTGCTTGTCAAAGGAAGGCTGACCGTGTCCCGGTTCATATCCGTCAGCAGGCCAGAAACGGGAGCTGTCCGGTGTAAGCATTTCATCACCGATCACCATGTTTCCGTTTTCGTCAAGACCAAATTCAAATTTTGTATCTGCAATGATGATTCCTTTGCTGAGTGCGTATTCTGCGCATTTTTTGTACAGAGCAATGGTGTTGTCACGAAGCTTTTCAGCAAGCTCGCGGCCTTTTCCGGGGAAGTATTTTTCCAGATGCTCAACGCTCTGCTCAAAGGAGATGTTTTCGTCATGATCTCCGATCTCAGCTTTTGTGGATGGTGTGTAGATTGGTTCAGGAAGCTTGTCAGATTCTTTCAGGCCCTCCGGCAGTTTAATGCCGCAGACTGTGCCGTTTTCCTGATAGCTTGCCCAGCCGCTGCCGGTAATGTAGCCGCGGACAATACATTCGATAGGAAGCATGTTCAGCTTTTTGCACATCATGGATTTTCCGTCATATTTTTCATTCTGGAAAAATTCCGGCATATCTTTTACATCTACAGAAATCATGTGGTTTGGCAGAATATCTTCTGTCATATCAAACCAGAATTTAGACATCTGTGTAAGGACAGTGCCTTTTTTGGTAACCTCGTTGTTCAGAATTACGTCAAAGCAGCTGATGCGGTCAGTTGCAACCATGATCAGGCTGTCGCCGTTATCGTAGATCTCGCGTACCTTACCTTCTTTGATCGGTTTTAAATTCTGCATGTGTTCACACCTCATCATTAGATTTTTGTTTTTCGTTTCCCTGTAAAAAGTAGCACTGTTTGACAGTTTCTGTCAAGAGCAATTTCAAAACTTCTTTCGGGTTCTTTTAAAAATACAAAAATACAAAGTGAACAGTCAAATTCAACAGGATTCCGATTGAACGGGGAATTTGTTTGCAGTATAATAATATTCGACAAAAAATAAGGAGGACACCATGATGGCAGTGTATGAGATCACATTCAGCCCCACAGGGGGAACCGATAAAGTAACAGAACTTCTGACGGAAGCAATGGACGGCGAAAAAAGAAGGATAAGTCTTTTGCCGGAAAAGGAAGATTACAGCAGACATGTATTTAAAAGCGGGGATATCTGTTTTATTGCAGTTCCTTCTTTTGGGGGAAGAGTTCCTCAGGAGGCTGCAAAAAGGCTTGGAATGATGAAAGGAAATCAGGCCCGGGCGGTTCTGGTATGCGTTTACGGAAACAGGGCGTATGAGGACACGCTGATTGAATTAAAAGATGTGGCTGATAAGGCAGGATTTGTTCCGGCAGCGGCAGTGGCAACCATTGCAGAACATTCCATTATGCATAAATTTGCAGCGGGAAGACCGGATGAAACAGATCAGAAAGAACTCCGGGAGTTTGGAAAAAGGGTCAGAGAATATCTGGAACATCAGGAAAAAACAGGAGAGCTCAGTGTTCCGGGAAATCATCCTTACAAAGAGCTGGGGACGATTCCTTTTATTCCGAAGCCGGGAAAAGCATGCAATTCCTGCGGACGGTGCGCGGCGCTCTGTCCGGTGGGCGCTATTGACCTGAATAATGTAAAGAAGGTGGATGAAGAGAAATGTATCTCCTGTATGCGATGTATTGCGGTCTGTCCGAAACATGCACGCAGCCTGAATAAAGTGGTTCTTTTTGCAGCAGAAAAGAAAATGGCAAAGCTGTTTGAAACAAGAAAAGAAAATGAGCTGTTTCTGGGGGAAGCTGAATGACGGACAGCAGAAATCTTACAGAAAAAAGAGGAATGAACCGGGACACGATTAAATATATTGCCATGATCACCATGCTTTTGAACCATGTTTCCTTTATTTTTCTGGAACCGGGAACTGTATTGGCTGAGATATTAACAGCTGTGGGGTATTTTACCGCTCCTGTGATGTGTTATTTCCTGGTGGAGGGAATGACTTATACCAGATCTCCGAAAAAATATGGACAGAGACTGCTTTTGTTTGCTGTGATTTCGGAGCTTCCCTATTGCCTGGCCATGACAGGGGAAGGAATCATAGGCTTTGCGGGAATGGATATGCTGTTTACGCTGTTTTTATGTTTTCTGATCATAAAAGCCATGAGAGAGATCATCAATCCTCTAAGCAGAAATCTTGCTCTGGCAGGGCTGATTCTTCTGTCTCTGTTCTGTGACTGGGCAGTTCTTGCGCCTGCGTTTACCATTCTTTTTGTGAATGCAGGCAGGGATCACAGAAAGCTTAAAAGGGCGTTCCTGACAGGAACTCTGGTATTCGGGGCATTCAACTTCCTGGGCGGCTTTGGAAGATTTTCTATGGACATTAATATACTCTGTACGATTCTGAGTATGGCAGGACCGGCTGCGGCAGGTATCTGTATCCTGCGGTTTTATAACGGCAAAAGGGCAGAAACACACAGGAATTTTTCCAAGTGGTTTTTTTACTGGTTTTATCCGGTACATCTTTTGATACTGGGACTTGTGAGAGTGCTTTTGTTTGTCTGACAAAAAATAAGCTGGATCTGGCAGGCTTTATATCTGCCGGGTAAGGCTTTGTTTCCGGTTTGATGTAAATAACGGACGGACATAAAATTTGATAAACAGATATTAAAAAGAAAAAGGAATGGACAGAAAAATGAAAATACTTGTAGTGGAGGATGACCTTGCATTAAGCGCAGGCCTGTGCTTTGAGCTGGATGCCGGCGGCTATCTGACTGTAGCGGCATATACAGTCAGAAAGGCAGTCCAGCTTTTGGAAAATGAAGAATTTGCTCTTGTGCTTCTTGATGTAAATCTGCCGGACGGAAATGGATTTGAATTGTGCAGGGAGATCAAAAATAAGAAGCCGCAGCTTCCGGTGATCTTTCTGACAGCAAATGATCTGGAGGAAGATGTGCTGAACGGATTTGATCTGGGGGCAGAGGATTATGTGACAAAGCCTTTTAATATGAACATTCTTCTTCGGAGAGTCGAAGTTGCGCTCCGTAGGGGGAAGAAGGAACAGAACACAGATAAAAATCAGTGGAGCGACGGCTTCCTTCTTCTTGACTTTAAGACGCTGACTGCAGTCAGGGGAAAGGAACGGCTGCCTGTTACACCAAATGAATATAAGCTTTTGAAGGTTCTGACAGAAAACGCGGGGAACATTCTGCCACGAAAAAACCTCCTGGAACAGCTCTGGGATGCAGGAGGAAATTTCATTGACGATCATACTCTGACTGTGACCATGAACCGTCTTCGGGGAAAAATTGAGGATGAAGCTCATACTTATATAAAAACTGTGCGCGGTATGGGATATATATGGACAGGAGGGGCGCAATGAAAGAAAAAAAGATCACTGCAGTGCGGGTGGGAGTGCTTCTCCTGGCTGCACTTTTTTTTGCTGTTTTGCACTGGATACTCAGAGAAAAGGTTCCAGAAAGGCAAGTCAGACTGGCCGTCCTTGCATGTACAGCAGGAATCAGCGGCGCATCCTTTTTCTGGGTACGGTTTCATCACAGGCAGGTGGCTTTGTTTGCTGATGATATCTGTGAAATGTTGGATGCCCTGATGGCAGGACGGGAACCGGAAAACTATTTTCCATACGAGGATTCTTTGTCTGCCAGAGTTCAGGGAAAGCTGATGCAGTACTGCGACATGATGAAGGAGGAAGGGCTTCAGAACCGCAGGGATAAAGAAACTATTCAGGAGCTTGTCAGTGATATTTCACACCAGGTAAAAACACCTGTTGCAAATATTAAAATGTTTACCGGAATCCTGAAAAAGAACGCTCTGTCAGAGGAAAAACGGGAGGAATTTCTGTCAACTCTGGAAGGACAGATCAATAAGCTGGATTTTCTGATGCAGTCTCTGATTAAAATGTCGCGTCTGGAAACAGGAACCTTTGTACTTCATATGAAAGAAGCGCCTTTAAGCGAAACCATTGCCAGGGCAATGAGCGGAGTATGGGCGGCAGCAGAAAGAAAACATATTTCTCTTGAGGTACAATGCCATGAAGAACTGACTGCCCTTCATGATCCAAAGTGGACTGCAGAGGCAGTGGGTAATCTTCTGGACAATGCGGTAAAGTACACGCCTGATGGCGGAACCGTACAGGTGACGGTAGAACCGTGGCAGTTTTATACAAAGCTTACGGTTTCTGATACGGGAATTGGGATTGATGAAAGTCATTACCATGACGTGTTCCAGAGGTTCTTCCGGGAAGAAGAGGCGGCAGATAAGGAAGGCGTAGGACTTGGACTTTATCTGGCAAACGGAATCATTAATAAACAGAAAGGATATATCAGTGTAAAATCACAAAAGGGGAAGGGTACGGCTTTCTCCGTATATTTATTAAGCTGAGAGGACTATTTTTATGGACATCGTAACAGTACATCATCTGAAAAAATATTACGGAAAAGGGGAAAAGCAGGTGCGCAATGTCATTTAGTTAAGACATTGAGTCGGCAGCCTCTTGCAGAGCAAGGTATATAAAAATATATACCCTGCTCT